>Ga0255777_10000007_pt1 | contig 256558 bp, 288 predicted proteins | sample 101ome_15_FD_179975 | JGI IMG/M metagenome (GOLD analysis project Ga0255777, IMG submission 179975) | Coastal salt marsh microbial communities from the Groves Creek Marsh, Skidaway Island, Georgia - 101402AT metaG (version 2) | ecosystem: Environmental > Aquatic > Marine > Intertidal zone >... | reverse complement strand
GTTCGACGGTGAGTTGGACCTAGATGGATTGGTTAGCAACAGGATTTCATCAACCATAGGAAACAAACAGGACTTCGACTCAGGCATAGGACAGGGCGCTTGGGTCATAGTGTGTGCCATATTCAACAAAACAGGCAACCAGATTGCTGTAAGGGTAAATGGAACCAATGCTTTTACTCCTGTGAATGACTACGACAATGCCCTAAACACCAATATGGATTTGCGATTCTTCCGCAACAGAGCCAACGAACACATGAGTGGTCAAATGGCAGAGTTTTTGACGTTTGCTGGACTGCCCGGAACAGGCAGCACAGATGTAAGCCACGTAGAACGCATTGAAGGATACCTTGCTCACAAGTGGGCTCTAACAGGCAGTCTACCTTCAGATCATCCTTACAAGAGTTCAGCACCAAAACAAAATGCTGTATTGGTGAATACCGACACAAAGGTCAGCCTTGATGGTTCTGACATTGACAGGATTGTGCTGTGGAAAAATCACAGGCAAACATCAGGTAATATGGCGTTTAACACGTACAATAAGGATGTAAACAATCGCCCTACAACGGGATTGATGTATCCTCGTGTAAGGACACGCAGACGCGGATAAGATAAATATTAAAAAGGACAGGATTTAGGAAATGGCACTAGCACAAATTAACATTGGTAACGCAGCAAACGATGGACAGGGTGACGATCTACGTGAAGCATTTATCAAAGTAAATCAAAACTTCCAAACACTAGAAAGCATAGCAGAACAAAGTGGTGCTAACGTAGGTGCTGCCTCAGGCAGCGTATATAAAGAAACTGCTGATAATGTTTTATATTTTAGAACACTAGCAGGAGGCACAGGCATTAGTTTAACAACTTTGGACAATACTGTTGTTATTACAAACACTGTTGCATCAGCTAACTTTACTATTACAACACCTCAAGGAACAGTTATTGGTGGTACAGATATTAACCTCAACTTTTTTGACGGTCAAGGTGTGGAAATCACAGGTGATGAAAACACAAAAACAATTACATTTAATGCCGGGTTATCAAGAGATCCTACACCGGCATTAGAAGCAAGTTTAGATGCTCGTAGTAACGATATTACCGCAGTAAATAATTTTAGTGCTAATAGTATTTTAGGAAATAAGGTAACTACAACTAATCTTGTACCAACAAACATCACAGGTGTTGATACTGTAGAATATTACGATGCACTAGGTAGATACATTGAGGGATTTGATATGGGCGGCATTCAGCAAGTCCTTACTAGCCAACTTGATTGGGTAATGTATAGTTCTCCAATTGATCTTGGAACTTTCTTAAATCCTTTAGATGCTACAATGGATCTTGGGAATATATAGGAAGAATGAATGTCTTTACTGCCGGTATGGAATGTAGAAACAAATTATAACTTAGGTACAATAAATGAAAGAGAAACTGTTTTAATTTCTCTTCCGATAACCACATCTACAGATTTGACAACAGAAGTTATTAGCGGAAGTCTTCCAGGTGGCTTGCGACTAGAAGGTAATAATATTGTTGGAACACCATTTGAAGTAGCAAGAGACACACAAAGTAGATTTGTTATTAGAGCAACAAACAGTTTTGGCAAAAGAGATAGAACATTTTCTTTAACAGTTATAGGACCTGATAATCCTAATTGGGTTACACCCGAAGGTAGACTAGGTGTAGGTCCAAACAATGTATTGTTTATACTAGATAGCAGCATTATTGATTATCAACTAGAAGCAACTGATACAGACTTACCAGCAGGTGAAATATTAGAATATTATATTGCTGACGGAGACGGAGAACTGCCTCCGGGGATTAAACTTACAACAGGTGGTAAATTGCAAGGAGTAGTTGATCCTTTACTAGCATTAGATGTCAACGTTGTAGATGACGGATATGACACTACAAACTTTTCTAAGTATCCATTTGATTTTAATGTAAGAGCAGACAACGGTTGGGATAGTTATTTTTACGATATCACAACATATGATTACAGTAGTCCTGTAAGAACTCCTAGAAAACTTAATCGTTATTACGAATTTTTTGTTACAGTAGCAGATAATGTTACTAGTGTAAGACGTAGATTTATAATTTATGTTGTAGGTGATGATTATGTTAGAGCAGACAACACACTAATGCAAGCAGCAGATGGTGTGTTTACCGCAGATGCAACATTTAGAAGAATTCCTGTTTGGTTAACACCAGCAGACTTAGGTAGACGTAGAGCACAAAACTATCAAACATTTTATCTAGAAATCCTAGAGCAAAATTTCGTAGAAGGTTTTGTAAGATATGCACTAGAAGGTGTAAACGACGACGGTAGTGATAGCGAGTTACCGCCAGGCATGGCACTAGATGAAACTACAGGTGAAATTGCAGGTGTTGTACCATATCAACCTGCTGTTACAAAAGAATATAAATTTACTGTTAATGCTATACGTTTTACCACAGACATTGATGTAGTTACAGTTTTTGCAACTGTTTCTCAAGATACATTAATTGGAGGTAGAACACTAAGAGTAGGTAAACTTCCGACAGGTACTGCTGATGGTATAGAAGACCTAAACAGTCTAGTAGGTCAAACTATACAACTTAATGGACGCTCATATAAAATAGAAAGTGTTGATGGAACAAATAAAGACTATGACGAAATTACATTTGAAAGTGCATTATTATCATTAAGAACTGTTAATCCAATTGTGTTAAGAAGTACGTCAACAGGTGGAAAAAACTATCTATGGATTAATCAACTTTCTTCAAATGATACAGCATTCTATAAAAACAAAACAATTAACTTTACAGATGCAAGTCATGTAATAAATGATGTTGTAGACTATATAGAATGGGATGTAGACACAAGCGATAGCACTTCTGCTATGCAATTAGTTACAGATGTTACAGGCACTATAGACGGAAGTAGTGATATTGAACAAGGACTAGAGGCATATTTTAGTAGAACAAATGCACCTGCTACAATACAAACAGAAGTAAGTGGATACGGTATTACTAAAGTAAAGTTAATTATTCCTAGTACTGCTGAATCAAGAAACAAAAACTTTATAGAAAGTTTGTTTCATACCACAGATAGCGATACTGTTACTGCTACACAAATCGCACAATATCAAAGAGTACAACTAGACAGCAATTTAAAAAATACACTATCAGAAGGTAGACACATAACATTTGCAGCCGTTGTCAAAGATAGTTTTAGTAAGACATTCAACAGTGCCGACAACGAAACATTAGAAAAGGCAAAAACTTTTACAGTTAGTATACTAGGAGATGTTGAAAGTACAATTACTTGGAAAACACCGGCAGACCTAGGTACACTAAAAGCAAATAGAATTAGTACACTTAAAGTAGAAGCAGAAACATCCATTCCAGATGCACTGTTAAAATACAATCTAATCAGCGGATCATTACCTCCCGGACTAGCATTAAAGAATGACGGTAATATAATTGGTGAAGTACCAATTTTTGGAACACCTGAGCGCAAGGGATTGACATTCTTTGACAGCGGAACAACAACTTTCGACGGTGGTACAACTACAAACGATAGAAATTATACATTCGAAATACTAGCAAGAGATAGATTTGGCTTTAGTGCAACATCTAGAACATTTACACTTAGTATAGATGATGTAGATCAATTATTCTACAGTAACTTATATTTCCAACCTTTCTTGAAATCTACACAAAGATCTATTTGGAATGAATTTATAGGTAATACAAAAGTATTTGAACCAACTAAACTTTACAGACAAAGTGATACAAACTTTGGTGTACCTCGCCAACTTAGATCTCTAGCATACGCAGGTATTCAAACTCAATCAATAGATGATTTTTATATTGCTGTTGCAAAAAATCATACTAGAAGAAAATATTACTTCGGAAATGTTAAAAATGCAGTAGCCAAAGTTCCAGGGACTAACGATATAGTATATGAAGTAGTATACGTAGAACTTGTTGATAAAGCATTACCTGCCGCAGGCAAAACAAGACAAGTGTTTAACACAATAAACAACGGCAGTAAAATTACTGTAGACAGTATTAAATTAGAATCGGCACAGGATAGCACTGGAAGATTAGACGAACCATTTAGATTTAGGCCAAATGGACAAACTGTAACTGCTGATACAGACGCAATACAAATCAGTCAAAGTGGGCACAGTAGATTTTATATTTCTAATATTGATAATATGAGAGATAAAATTTCTGAACTAGGTTCAACATCCCTAGACTTTTTACCGTTATGGATGCGTACAGCACAAGGAACAAGCCTAGCAGAACTAGGATATGTGCTTTGTGTGCCTTTGGCATATACACTTCCGGGTGAGTCTACTAGAATACTACAAAACGTAGAAAACCATATAAAGACAACAGAATTTGATTTTGATCAAATTGAATATGACATAGATAGATATATTGCCGATGCTGTAACAGGGTCAAGTCAAGAAACATTTATCTTATTCGGAGATTACAAACACAACATTGCATAAATAGTATGTAAAGGAAATAACAATGGCAGATGAAGTAATAGTTTATACAACAATTGATGCAGACTTTCCAGTCGCAGGACAAGATAACGATAGCCAAGGCTTTCGTGATAACTTTAGTGTGGTTAAAACAGGATTATCAGTTGCTAATACTGAATTAAATTCATTGAAAACTGGAACTGCAAAATTAAATGTAGATAATGACTTTGGTGAAAACAAAATTTCAAATGCAAATCTTGTAGCAAATACACTTGATAACAATAACACTAACGTAAATATGAACGGTGGTGAATCAGCAGCAGTTGACTGGAGTGACGGTGCAGTATATAATGTTTCAGGTAATGCAAGTGCAGGTGCGATTGGTATAACTTTAACAAATTTCCCTACTACAAACGCAGGCAGTGCAAGAGTAGTAATAAGTACAGCAAATACTTCTAACACAACATTTACATTTAATGCAGGATTAGGTCAAACACTAAAGACAGACGGAAATGCTGCATGGACATCTACAGCACTAGAAGTTACTAATACACAAACAATGATTGTAGATGTTTTTACAACAGATGGTGTTACATATTATCTAACACATGTAGGTACTTACAGTTGATACATCCTAATCTAGGCGATTTATCAGAATTTACAATGAATGAATTAGAACAAAAAGTTCTAAAACTTAATTCTATGTATTTCATGACGCAGGATGAAAATGTACGTCACCAAATGATTTTGCTTATTGATTCTTACAAAGTAGAAATAGAAGAAAGACGTAAGCAACAGAAAAAAGAACAAGAAGACACTAATTCAGATCTTGACAATCTTATCAATGTATCGTAAAATACATTTATGCTTATGAGAACAGACGACCTAGGTATACCTCGATTTACAAATCGCGATTTAATCGATATGATCTATTCAGGTCATGCGGATAAAGTGCATGTGGTATTATGTACACCTACAGACGAAATAGACAAGTTTAATACTGCAATGGAAGAACAAGGTATGGATCCATTGCAAAAGTATATTCCATTAGATGTAGATCAAAAGACTTTTGACGGAGTATGTCAAAGCGAATGGTTTATGCCTGAAGAATATAAAGCGATTAGCGTATATGAATATGTTCTAGGTAAAGCAGAAACACCTTGCCCGCAACACGTACAAGATCGTATTTGGGAAGAACTAGACGAATTTAAAAAACGTGGTATGCACGATCTACTACGCTATATGATTTATCTTGTAGACTTTATGCGTGAGAATGACATTGTATGGGGTGTAGGACGTGGATCAAGTGTAGCAAGTTATGTGCTGTATTTGATAGGTGTGCATCGTATAGATTCAATCCAGTATGGCCTGGATTGGAGAGAGTTCTTGAGATAAGTAGTACATATTAAGGAGATCAATAATATGGCAAGACAACAATCAGGGCGTAAAATTTATAAAACAGCCCAAGGTAAAAATATCGATCTTGATCTTCTGATCAGTAGAAATGAATTAACTCCTGCTGTAGGCAATGCAAGAGTTAATGCACGAGGAGATGAACTAGGACCAGGTGGTAAAATTGTTCGCAAGCGTGAACAAGTTCTTAAAGAATATTATAACACAAAAGGTGTTGTAGAAGAAACCGTTGTTAGACCAAAACCTATCACTGAGTTAGAAGAAGAAATGTTTGATGAGTTTGATAATGAACCAGTGCCTGAAAAGCCTGTTGAAACAAAAAAATCAAAAACACAAACATTAGACGAATGGATTGAAGACGAAGACGGCAATTTTATTAGAAAAGGTGAATAATGGCTGTAAATTTTGGAAAAGTTTTTAAAGGAACTTTAACTCCTATTAAAGATAGAGTTCTTGTCACTGATATGTATTTTGGTGAACAAAAAACAAAAAGTGGATTAATTATTACTAATGATGATGGAAATACTAGAGGCATTTATCCTCGCTGGGGTAAAGTACATGCAAAAGGTCCAGACAACAAAGATGATTACCAAGTAGGTGACTGGATTTTAATTGAACATGGTCGTTGGACAAGAGCATTTAATGTTGATGATGGCAATGGCGCAATAGAACTAAGAATGATTGATCAAGAATGTATTATAGGGTATAGTAATGAAAAGCCAAATGATGTTTACATTGGTGACGAATATGCGAATGGCGAATCAACAACTATAGACCCATCAAATTTTGTGGGGGCATAATGACAAACCCATTCGCAGATATTGAACGCTTTGGCTCAGCGTGTGATCAAGAGCCTAATGAAGCAAACTACAAAATGTATCTTGATCTAATTCGAGAAGAAACAGACGAACTGGAAGAAGCCATTATAGACAACGATAAGGTAGAACAACTTGACGCACTAGTTGATATTCTAGTTGTTACTATGGGTGCTATCCGTGCCGCAGGTTGGGACGGAGAAGGTGCTTGGAAAGAAGTAATGGATACAAACTTTGCTAAGATCGATCCAGACACTGGCAAAGTTCGTAAACGTGAAGATGGCAAGGTACTGAAGCCAGAAGGTTGGAAGGCTCCAGAACTTGCACAGTTTATAGGAGACTAATATGGTAGCAAGAACTGCTAATGTTGCAAGTCGAGCTTATGATGAAGGCTTGCGTAAATTTATGATTAATATGTACAATCACACTGCTCTAGGATTAGCAGTAAGTGGATTTGTTGCATATCTATGTTACACAACAGGATTTATTCCAACTGGATTATTAGGTCTTGTGGTTATGTTTGCGCCGCTAGGTATGATTTTATATTATAGTTTTGCAGGCGGCAATTGGACACTACAAGGCATCACAAGATTCTATTACGCATTTACAGCAGTAATGGGAATTAGTATGAGTACAATATTTGTTGTATATACAATGACAAGTATTGCACAGGTATTTTTTATTACAAGTGCAACATTTGCAGCAGCAAGTTTATATGGATATACAACTAAACGTGATCTAACCGCAATGGGTAGTTTTCTTATTGTAGGATTAATTGGCATTATTATTGCTAGTATTGTAAACATCTTTCTAGCAAGTTCAGCATTTGCATTTGCAATTAGTATTATCGGTGTACTAATTTTTGTCGGTATGACAGCATGGGATACGCAAACAGCAAAAAATTTATTTCTTTCTGCTCCTAATATGGAAGTTGCAGACAAATATGGTGTCCAAATGGCATTGAGTTTATATCTTGACTTTGTGAACTTGTTCCAATTCTTATTAGCACTATTAGGTAATAGAGAATAATTTACTTGACATCGTGTACGTTTTGTGTTATGTTTAAGCATAATTAACAACGAGGTTCAACTATGAATTATAACAAGGATCGCAAGATCCTAGCAGATGTTGATGGTGTTTTTCTTAATTGGGAAGAAGCATTTGAACGTTGGATGTCTGCACGAGGATATGAAATTGCAGCACCAGCCCAATATAAAATGTCAATCAAATATGGTATTGAACAACACACTGCTGATCATCTAGTAGGAATTTTTAATAACAGTGCATGGATTGGATATTTAAATCCTTTGCGTGATGCTGTAGATTGGGTACATAAACTAGTATCAGAAGGTTGGCATTTTGAATGTATCACTAGTTTGTCAGATGATCCTTATGCTGCACGATTACGAGAAATGAACTTAGAACATTGGTTTGGCAGAGGCGCAATGCGTAGAGTGCAATGTATAGCAACTGGTGCAGACAAAGATGAGTATTTAAAAGCCTATGAACATAGTCATTGGTGGATTGAAGATAAGCCTGAAAATGCAATGGCAGGACTTTATGCAGGCCACAAGCCTATTTTGATACAACACGACTATAATCTAGACTTTGTCGAAGCAGATGTGACTGTGGTTGAAAACTGGCAGCAAATTTATAATCTTATTACTAACAGCGAGGAATAAAATGATCCATGCAATGATCGACTTAGAAACACTGCACACTACACCTCAAGCAGCAGTCCTTACAGTCGGGGGTGTAAAGTTCGATCCAAAAAGCAATAGCGAACCTTATGGAGAGTTTTACTATAAACTAGATTTAGATACGCAAGATCGTGCAGTAAGCGATGATACAATCGCATGGTGGGGACAACAAGATCCTAAAGTACAAGAAGAAGCGTTCGGTGCAGAAGGGCGTGAACATGTTGACGTATTCTTAGACAGTTTGCCCAAATGGATGGTAGGTGTTGATGTGCTTTGGGGTCATGGTTATGGCTTTGACATTACTATTATTGAAGATATGTTACGACAGCGTGGCAAGCCTATTCCATGGCAATTTTGGCAAGTGCGTGACAGCAGAACATTGTTTGCTTGTTGTAAAGTAGATCCACGCAAAGCAATGCAAAGTGATTTACACAATGCACTTGCAGATGCATATTTTCAAGCAAAAGGTGTGCAAATGGCATACAAGGAACTTGGACTATGTTAAGATTAGGAATCATTGGTAGCAGTTATAGTAGCGGAAGTCATAAAATTACAAATCCGTTACTAGACAATGTTGGAGAGCATTGTCAGCCTATCGATAAATGGTTTGAAAAACATGCAGATGTAGAAGTGCATAACTTTGCTATACCAGGAAGAGGCAGCGAAGAATATCACAAATCGATTATACGAGCAGCCAAACTTGGTATTGATACAGTTGTGCTTGAAATGTGTAGTGACCGTAGTCAAATTATATCAAGAATGCCAGATAATGAAGACGTTTATGATGACTTGTTGAAATATGATTGTTTAGATACAGAAGATCTATACAAGATTGCAACCGATCCTCATGAACTAAGGAAAATTACAAAAAGCATTGCATGTTATAGAGATCCATCAGAAACAGATCCTGTTTGGGATATAACTATACCTGGTATTAAAAAAGATTGGCTAATGCCTTATGTTAAATTCAAAGTTATGGAAGACATGCATAGTTGGAACTTTTGGACACTAGAAAAAATATATTGGACATTAGAACTAGCAGAGCAGTTAGATATTAATGTTTTGCTTTGGGAGTACAGAAGGCTGAAAGATACATCTCTTAAAGAAAGTTTAGGAGGAATGGAATCTGCACATTATTTAGATATTCCACAAGGAGCACAAGAATATTACATAAGAGAATATGGTAATAAAGCTTTAAGTGATGGCGACCATTTGTCTGATGAATGTTACGAACATCTTGTAAAAGAATGGTTGATACCTGGATTGGAAGACGCAGGATGGTTAACAAAATGAAAGTTATAATGTTTGATCCACCTAGCGGTTGGCGCTACGGCTTTCCTAAACCTATTCCGAAAAAGTGTATAGGCAATGATATGGAATTTAGAAAATACTTGACAGAAAATGGATATCCAGATAGTATGTTAGATGTAGCAAGTAAGTATAGTCGCTATTGGGAACAGGAAGAAGAATGAAAGAACTATGGGTAGAGAAGTATCGTCCAAACACAGTGGACGGTTATGTATTTAGAGATGACGCACAAAGAAACCAAGTTAAAACATGGATCAAAGATAAAACTATTCCGCATTTGCTTTTTAGTGGCAATGCTGGCATTGGTAAAACTACTCTTGCTAAATTACTTTTTAATGAACTTGATGTAAATCCATTAGACATATTAGAAATCAACGCAAGTCGCACAAACTCAGTAGATGATGTGCGAGACAAGATTGTTGCGTTTGTGCAAATGATTCCATTTGGTGACTTCAAGGTTGTGTTACTAGATGAGGCTGATTACTTGTCGCCAAACGCACAAGCAGCATTACGTGGCGTTATGGAAGAATATCATACAACTGCACGTTTTATTCTTACTTGTAATTATCCAAATAGGATCATTCCAGCAATACATAGTAGATGTCAAGGTTTTCATATTGCAAAAATTGATCAAACTGAGTTTACAGCAAGAGTTGCCCAAATTCTAATTACTGAAGGCGTAACTCCAGACTTGGATACACTTGATACATATGTAAAAGCAACATATCCAGACTTGCGCAAATGTATCAACATGGTGCAAATGAATAGTGTAGACGGTAAACTTGTTTCACCAACAGAAGGTGACTCAGGTGAAGCAGACTGGAAACTGGATATGGTAGAACTGTTCAAAGCAGGTAAGATTCAAGATGCACGTAAATTATTATGTGGTACTGTGCGAGCAGAAGAAATGGAAGAAATCTATCGTTGGCTTTATGACAATATAGAATTGTTCGGAGATGAGGAACAACAAGACAAAGCAGTGCTAATTATTAAGCAAGGTTTAGTAGATCATACGCTAGTTGTTGATCCAGAAATTAACCTTGCAGCAACATTAATCAGATTAGGATCATTATGACTTATATTGTAAATGACGCCTGTATTAGGTGTAAACACATGGATTGTGTAGAAGTGTGTCCTGTGGATTGTTTTTATGAAGGTGAGAACATGTTGGTTATTCACCCTGATGAATGCATTGACTGTGGTGTATGCGAACCAGAGTGTCCTGCTGATGCAATTTTACCAGACACAGTAGAGGGCACAGAACAGTGGGTAGACTTCAATAGAAAATGGAGTGAAGTGTGGCCAAATATTACAGAAATGCGTCCAGAAGATGTTCCATCAGATGCAAAGGAATGGGAAGGCGTAGAAAATAAAATGCAATATTTTTCAGAGGAGCCCGGCCGTGGTGACTAAAAATAAAAAACTGATAAATGATATTGTACGTATAAACGTACTAGAAGAAGAAATAGAATATTACAAAACATTACTACAACCCCATGACACAGGACACATTAACACAACAATAAGTTTCTTGAGTCAAAGACTTTCTAATTTAAAAGGAGAAATAACGGGATGGCCGTTCGCTTAGTAAGTTACACTAAACCAACAGAAGAATTTGTAAACGAAGGCATTGCTGACAATGATTTATTAGATCTTGTAGCATTTTGTGCAAGGGTTTCAAATCCTGCTAATCAAATGAATTCAGAAACAAGTGAAAAACTTGTAAAATATCTTATTAAACATGCACACTGGAGCCCGCTCGAAATGGTAAACGTGTGTATGGAGATTGATACTACACGTGATATTGCACATCAAATTGTGCGTCATCGTAGTTTTGCATTCCAAGAGTTCTCACAACGTTATGCCGAGCCGGGTGAAATGGGCGAGATTTTTATTACAAGTGAAGCCCGTTTACAGGATCATAAAAATAGGCAAAACTCTATTGAAATCGATCTAGGGCAAGAAGGTGCTGCTGAACTTGTTACAAAATGGGAAGAACTACAGCAAGATGTTTGTTTTACAGCAGGTAAAGCATATGACTGGGCAATTAAACAAGGTATTGCTAAAGAAGTTGCTCGCAAAGTGTTGCCAGAAGGACTTACCAAAACACGTTTATATATGAACGGTACTTTACGTAGTTGGGTACACTACATTGAATTACGTGGTGCAAATGGTACACAAAAAGAACACATGGATATTGCACATGAATGTGCAAAAGTTATAGCAGAAATTTTTCCACTAGCAGTAACATATGGCGAAGAGAATTAAGTTATACAAAAATAAACCAGAAAGACTTTTTGTATTTGGTTGTAGTTTCACAGAATACTGCTGGATGACTTGGGCAAATATTCTTGCCCTAGACCTACAAGTTCCTTTTTATAATTATGCTGCATCCGGAGCTGGCAATAGATTTATTGCCACTAGAGTTGGTATGGCCGATGTAAAACATAAATTTACAAAAAATGATTTAGTAATAGTGTGTTGGACTAATGTTGCAAGAATAGATAGATATGATTCAACAGAAGATAGGTGGCATTTAAATGGTAATATTTTTAACAACGAAAATTACAGTCGCAAATATTTGAAGAAAATTGATCAAACAGATTTATTACTACGTGACATGGCATATATTCAACCTGTTCATGAAATGTTAAAGTTAAAAACAAATGTACATTTTTTGCAAATGTTAGATTTGTCTAGATGGTTTGATCAACAGCATGAAACAGCACATCTTGGAATGGACCAAAGACTTAAAGTCGATAATAAATTTCTTAGATTTTATAAACCAGCATTACAAGAGATGAGAAAAAGTTTTTACGATACATTGTGGAGAGATAATCTTACTTGGAAAGTGAATTGGAATAAAAAACATATTCATGATTTATTTTGGGATACTCACCCTTTGCCTGGTGAGCATTATAAATTTTTAACAGAAACTTTTGACTACCAAATGAAAGAAACCACAAAAGAATATGTAAAAGGCGTGCATGATAAAACCATAGGACTGGTAAAAAAGTATATGGATATAGATCCAGGAAAAATAAATCAAAATTTACATTGGCATCAAAATGAAATAATTGGGCCGAAAGGACAAAGGGCGGGTGAAATAATATAATGCCAGCAACAATTGAAGTAGACATAGAGTGGAATGAATACTACGCATGGTGGCCTGTACGCAGTAGTTGGAGTAAAAAACGTATATGGTTTAAAAAGTATCACGTTGGTGAAATTTATTATGACGCAATGGGTCGACCGCCAATCAAAGAGAAAAGTTGGAAACTCATTTATACTGAAAATGAGTATCTAATGTACTTGTTAAAACAAGACGAAAATAAGTACCAGCACCCCTTAGGAGCACCTGTATTTAAAAGTGTAAGGGCTCAATAGCCCTTACTGAATGTTTAGACTTCGCCGTATACTTGTAAAACTTCTTTTACCGCTTGATGCCGTTCGATGTCCTTGCTGACAAAATTTACAATGTCTATCCTATGACTGTTATGCTTGGATAGTAATTTAGTAAATTCAATTAATCCATTTTCTTTTAACCTATCTGCTTGATTAAGATCTCCAGTTACCACCATTTTGCTACCAGTACCAATTCTTGTTAGTAGCATTTTCATCTGGTTTGGGGTTGCGTTTTGCATTTCATCAGCAATGATGAAACTGTCCTTGAAAGTTCTACCACGCATATATGCTAATGGAGAAATTTCAATCACACCTTCTGCAATCATGCCTTCGATCTCGTTAGCATAAAAATAGTCTCTAAATACATCAAAAATAGGTCTTGTCCAAGGTGCCATTTTTTGTTCTAGTGTACCTGGTAAGAATCCAATATCTTCATCTGCACTTACTGCTGGACGAGTAACAATAATTTTTTCTACTTCTCCTTCAAGAAATTTCTTAACTGCTACTTGACAAGCAAGTAGAGTTTTACCTGTACCTGCAGGTCCAATACCAAATACAATACTCTTATCAGAGTCAAGTAGTTTGATAACGTAATTTTCTTGATTGTAATTTCTAGGTAGAATATTTACTGTTTTTTGTTTTTTTGGAAGGAATGAATTAAGTTTTACAATATTATTGCCGTTTGAAATGTTGTGCCGTTTGGCCCTTTTAGCACCCATGTAGTCCTCCTTGTATGGATAATGGGAATGTTCCAACGCAGGAAGCATTCCCTGCAACAGTATTTAACCTTTTGACAATCGAAATCGACTAAATACTATTAACAAAAAAGGATTTTTTTAATGGCCAATATCCTAGATGAAATTGATGTAATTAAGAACATTGAAAACATGTACGAAAGTAACACAGCATTCAATGTGCTAAAAGACTTTGAGCGTATTATAGACGAACTAGATCTATATGTTTACAAAAATTGGAGCGACGGTGAACTTGCTGAAGGACCTAATATTGACAGGCATTGGGTGACTGCAAAGTTTATGTGGCCAAGAGAAACAATGCCAGATCCAATGGGTGCAAAGAGACTTCTTGATTATGATTGCAAAGTTAACTATCAAAAAATGTCTTTGCTAAAACCACGCAAAGTTACAAAGAAAGAAGATTTACGTCCTGGCACAAAATTTGGTAAATTAGATAGAAACCCTATTTGGGTTGTAGAGATTGCAGTACCTAAAAAAATGTTAATGGATTTTTATGCTGCAAGTGCTGAAAATTTAGAACCAGAAGCACAACCAGATGAACAATTACAGCAACAACAAGCACAAGTACAACAAGCCGCAGCACCTGCGCCAGATGAGACATTGGATACAGAAGTATGACATTAGAAGCAAATGATTTAAAAGATATGATTTATCCAGTATTTGAAGTAGATGCTTACAAAAGTAAAATGGGCAGTGATTCGGAGATCGTTGTAGTAAGTTTTTCAGTAAATGAAAAAGCAATCGGTGAAGACTTAGTTAATTTTATTGAAAAAGGTTACGGCTTTGTATTAGATGCAGATGTTACAGCAGGCGAGCAAAGCGACGGAATGTACAGAGTATATGTAGAGATGGAAAGAAACTCAGATGTACCTGAACAGATTGTTGAGATGCTAGATGGTGTAGGCAAACTTACAGGAACAAATTTTAGATATAGATACTACAAAGGATTTCAAAGCGAGCCTGCAACACTAGAAAGTTTGGCAGCAACTATTCCAGCAGATAATGAAGCATACGAAGCAACTGTTAATGAAGCAAATATGAATAATTTTAAAAACTTTTTTAACAAAAGTTATTTAGAAGAATGTGACTTAGATGAATACGAAGATCTAATTCTCAAAAAAGCATATGCAGATCCAATAGGTTTTGCTATCAAAGACTTTGGTCCAAGTCAGCAAATACAAGAAAGTATTAACGAAAAAGTAAATATGAATGATTATGCAGAAATTTTGTTTTTAACAAAATATATCGGTGATTATAATATTATGAAATATGGATCTAAAACTTTAACTTTTGAAAACGAGGGACATACACTAGTAGTAGAAAGATTATAATGACCTATTGTCAAAATTGTGGACATACTGCACATTGTAACACTCCCCTCTATCGTGATGAAAAAGATTACGATAATAGAATTTACGCTATAAAAGTCTGTGATTGTTGTCGCTGCAATGATTGCCAGCCAAATAAGGAAAAGTAATGGGCGCTGAAAATTTTAAATTTGATTTTGAACCGTGGATGGCAGAAGAACTGATCCACCGAGATGACTGGGAAGAATGGTACGAAGCAATGTGTGAAATTCTTCCTTTATGGGAAGTAGACACTATTGAACGTGTAGCAATGTTTGTTGCTCAATGTGGACACGAAAGTGGCGGCTTTAGAGTGTTAAGCGAAAACTTAAATTATAGTGCAAAAGCATTAAACACAATTTTCCCAAAGTATTTTAAAAGAGCAGGAAGAGATGCAAATGATTATCATAGACAGCCTGAAAAGATTGCTAACGTCATTTATGCAAATCGTATGGATAACGGAAGTCCAGAAAGCGGTGATGGTTGGCGTTTTCGCGGAGGCGGCATACTTCAGCTTACTGGACGTTACAACTACACAAAATTTGGTAAAGAAGTAGACATGTCACCAGAAGAAGCAGTCGACTATGTACGCACTAAAAAAGGTGCATTAGATAGTGCTTGCTGGTTTTGGGATACAAACAACATTAACAAATATTGTGACGATATGGATGTAGTAGGCGCTACAAAACGTATCAACGGTGGTACAATTGGTTTAGACGATCGTAAAAAACATTATCTACATGCAATGGATGTGTTAGGTGGTGATTTTGAAGAGCCTGAAGAAAAAGAATTAAATCTAAATCAAACTATACGTAAAGGCAGCAGAGGACCACTAGTTGCAGAAGTACAAGAAAAACTTGATATTTCTCCAGCAGACGGTATTTTTGGTCCTGGTACAGAGCGCATTATAAAAAAATGGCAAAGTGCAAATGGACTTGTTGCTGATGGCATAGTAGGACCCAAAACATTGGGAAAATTACTAGGGTAGGTGGTATGGGTGCTAAATTAGCTATTGTTATGTTCATGTTGCTCTTAGGAGCAGGCGGTATAGGTTATTGGTATTATAACGATACACAAGAACGTATGGCTATCCTACAAGAAAACAATGCTAAACTTAACACCGCAGTTGAATTAAATGAACAAACTATAAGTTCACTAGAACAAGACTATGAAAAAGCATCTAGTGAACTTGCTAGTTTAAACGAAGCATACACTGCTATACGTAGACAAAACCAAAGACTAGCAGACAAATTACAGGAAATTGATTTAACAGCAGCAGCAATAGCAAATGCTGAAAGTATTGAACGTGCTGTAAATAGAGGAACTGTAAATGCTGGCAGATGTTTTGAATTGCTTTCGGGGGCAGAATTGAATGACAAAGAAAGGAACGCTGAAAATGGCATCGCTTTTAACAAAGAGTGTCCTTGGCTTTACGATACTTATAAGTCTCGCGGCCTGCTCAACGAAACCACAGCAGATTGAAATAACCACATCACCAGTTGAAAAACCAACACTGGAACTTCCTCCTGTTGACGAACTCAATATGCGGAATGTTGAATGGATTGTCCTCAATGAAAATAATGTAGACGCAGTAATTGCCAAACTAAACAGCGAAGGCAAAGCATTTGCTCTGTATGCACTTACGGGCGAAGGCTACGGTAACCTAGGATTGAACTTCTCAGATATACGGGCGTTGGTTCAACAACAACAAGCAATTATAGCAGCCTATGAAGGTTATTATAAAGAGGCAGAACAGGCACTTGATAAAGCAGTTATTGTGGACGATTAGTTTTACGAGCGTCTTAGCAGGATGTAATGCATCTCAACCGGATCCAGTAGTATCAGCACAGCCTTTCATAGGTTTAGAAGAACGTCAAGATAGGAAACAAATCAAAGAATTTGTAGGTGTTGATCCTGTTCGTACAGAATGGTGTGCGGCATTTGTAAATGCTGTACTTGAACTAGACGGTATACCTGGCAGCGAAAGCGTAAGTGATGTTCCTCTAATGGCACGAAGTTTTTTAACTTGGGGCGATCCAGTAGAACCTGAAAATATTCAACGTGGTGACGTTGTAATATTTCCTAGAGGCGATAGAGGTTGGCAAGGACATGTAGGTTTTTACACTGAAACACAGACAGTAAACGGACAAACGTATTGGGTAATACTAGGCGGAAATCAAAAAAACGAAGTTAGATATGATTTATACAATCCTAAACATGCTTTAGGTATACGTAGGTATAAATACACACAGTTAATAGAGGGTGTTAACGATGTGGGAAATGATAGAAAGGATGGCCAGTGATAGGCTGTGGATATACACAGCACTAGCAGGGTCAGTTTTTGGTGCAATTTTTGTTGCATACATAAGCACAACTCGTATAGGGTTATGGGGATATGCTCAAGTAGATAGAGCAATAGATTATCTGGTAGAACGGTGGGGCCTTACTTGGTTAGAACAACCGGAAGATGCTTGGCGTAAAAAATATCCAAAAATAACTGCAAAAATTGATAGCATTGAAAAACGTTTAGCAGATTTGGAGGGCAAAAATGATAAGTGAAATGAATTTTAAGGAGCGCAGTCTCCTTTTTGCACGTTTAGCAAGTATAGCATATTTAGATGATGCAACGAAAGAAGCCAAAAAACTAGGCTTTACAACAACAGAGTTTTATAATAAAGATGGCGCACAAGCTTGGCGCTTCATGAATAAAGAAGATTTAGTTATTGCTTGCCGGGGAACACAGCCGAGCGAATTTAATGATATTAAGGCAGATTTAAAAGCAATGCCTGTAATGGCAGAAACAGTATCAAGAGTACACAGAGGCTTTAAAGCAGAAGTTGACGAACTTTGGCCAATGGTACTAGAAGATATTGATCGCAAAGCAAATGAAAAGAAAAAATTATGGTTCTGTGGACATAGTTTAGGTGCAGCAATGGCAACTATTATGGCAAGCAGATGCCATTTGTACGAAGGCATTAATCCAGTAGAAGAACTTTACACATTCGGTTCTCCACGTGTGGGTTGGAAAGGTTATTGTAAAAGTTTATGTGTAGAGCATCATAGATTTGTTAATAATAACGATATTGTAACAAGAGTTCCATTAGCAGTTATGGCTTACAAACATCACGGTACAGAACATTACATAAACGCATATGGCAAGTTTCGTCCATTAACACCTTGGCAACGTACTAAAGATCGTTGGCGCGGTATGTGGATGGGACTCAAACAGGGCAAAATTGACAACTTTGGCGATCATTCAATGACTGAATATATTAAACACATAGGAAACATGGATTGAAATATCTTTACACTAACGGATGTAGTTTTACATGGGGAGGCGGTATTAACGAAGACCACGGATACAAAGAAGCCGATAGAGAAAAACTAGTTTGGCCTTACTATCTAGCACAATTGTTAGACAGAACTCCGATTCAACATGCTAAAGGTTGTGGTAGTAATCAAAGGATGGTAAGGACAAGTATAGACTGGTTAGTCAATACACCTCAAGTAATCTTAGATAATACAATTGCAGTTTTACAGACTACAGAAGCATTCAGGATGGAATATTACACAGGCAAGGATGAATATGTAGAAACTAAAGTACCGTTTGAAGATGGACGTTTTTGGAAAAGAAAAGATTATACTTATACACACGATGATAAAAAATGGGTTAGGGTAAACGTATGGGGTAACGATTTTCATAAGTCGTTACCTCCATCAAATAAAACAATACACGAAGCCAGAACAAGATCATTTACCGAAGTGCAAGGAATGTACGAAAGTATCAGCCATGTTTTATCATTAGATAGGATATTTAAAAGTTTTAATGTTAAAACTTATTGGTGGATGCAGTTCGGATCTGTACCAAAACAATATCCACCAGAATACCGAGAATTATATAAAGACATAGACATCATGCCAACGATGAGTTATGATATAATAGGAAAACAAGATCCGCACCCTAGTCCTCAAGGACATAAACGTATAGCGGAACAAATGTTTGATTACTTAAAAGGAGGGCTTAAGAATGCCGCGTAAAAAACCAGAAGATTTAAAACCAGCAGCACCTAAAGCAAAAGCAGAACAAATGACTGAAATGCCTACATATGATTCTACAGTAGCAGTTCCAGCAAGTTCTGAAGGAGCAACAAAGAAAGTAAAACTTGATTTGGAAGTTGATACAACTGTAAAAGATCTAGGACCAAATCCTTATGCTAAACTTATACATTTAGCAAAAGCAGTAGATGCATGGAGGATTTTTCCAAGAGCATTCCTAACAGTTTATATCTTTTTGCTTTACAAAACAGTTTTATGGTATATGGAACTACCTGATCCTAGCATGAATCAGTCTGCACTAATTTCCGTAATTGTAGGTGCTGGCGCAGCATGGTTTGGACTATACACCGGAACTAGCAAAAAATAACAAAGTAGTAAATAAGTAATAGTATGGACTATTACAGCGTACTGGGTGTAAACAAAGACGCCACGTCAGACGAATTAAAGAAAGCATATAGAAAACTTGCAATGCAACACCATCCTGACAAGGGTGGTGATGGCAAAAAGTTCGCTCAAATTAACGAAGCATATGATACGTTAAAAGATCCTGAAAAAAGATCGTTGTATGACAATCCTGCAACTAATAATAATTTTCAAGGTAATGCGTTTACTGATAACTTCGGTAATTTTAATGATATTTTTGGCAGTATGTTTGGACAAGGTTTTGCACAACAACATCGTGCAGTCAGAAACAAAGATATTAGGTTGCGGGTAAGTCTCACACTAGAAGATGTTTTACGAGGTAAAGATTTTCTTGCAACTTATAATATGTTGAATGGTGTAGAAACAAGTGCAAGTATTAGAATTGCTCCTGGTGTAATGGATGGTCAATTAATGAGATACAGAGGATTAGGAGATCACTCTGCACATAGTTTACCTAGAGGTGACTTGATTATGCAAATAGCCATTGTTAAACATCCTAGGTTTAGAAGGGATAATGCACACTTACATATTGAAGAAAAGGTCAATTTATTGGAATTTATAGCAGGTACAACTAAAAACATTCCAACTCTAGAAGGAGGCATGGTTAGATTGAATATCCCTGCAGGAACAAACCCAGGTACTATATTAAGTATATCTGGAAAAGGTTTGCCAGAACTTAATACAGGACGTACAGGAAATTTATATGTAAAGTTGAAAGGTATTACACCAAAAATAAAAGATCCTAATATGCTAGAAAAGGTAAAATTAATAAATGATGCAATTAATCGTAGCGCCTGATACAAGACTAGAAAATCCTGTTCCAAAGTTTGATTTGGCTACAGACAATCCAAGACCTCTTGCATTTGAAATGATTGAATTAATGCAAAAGGAAGGAGGGTTAGGATTATCAGCAAATCAAGTGGGAATAAATGGGCAGATATTTGTTATGAAATGTTTGTTAAATAAAAAATACGGCGATACAATCGTTGTAATAAATCCGCACATTAAAGGTATTAGTAAAGAATTAGAAGAAGGAATTGAAGGGTGTTTAAGCCATCCGGGGTTGACACTTAAAGTAAGACGTCCAATTAGTTGTGTTGTTGAATTTGATACGTTGACAAATGACTATAAAGATGTTATACATGTAGAGACAAAATTTAATGATATTGACAGTAGAATATTTTTACACGAATATGATCACTTACAAGGAATACAATTCATTAATAGAGTTAGCAGACTAAAACTTAACATGGGTTTAAAAAAGCAAGCAAAAAGGAACAAAAATGGTAGAACCTAGCCAAGCATTACAAGTAGTATTTGATAAGGCAGTTAAAGACGCAAAGAAATTACAGCATGAATATGTTACTCTTGAACATCTTCTGTTTGCAATGCTGTGTGAAGAACAATTTTCTACAGCATTAAAAGGGTTTGATACAGATGTAGACCTATTGAAAAAGAATGTAGAAAATTATCTCAAAACAAAATTAAACGAAATTAAAACAGAAGCAAAAAAATATAAACCTGTTAAGACAGGCACTGTTGAGCGGGTTTTAAATCGAGCTTTTGCACAAGTATTATTTCAAGGACGCAATCAAATCGAAATTACTGATGTTTTTATTAGTACATTAAGCGAAAAAAGAAGTTATGCGTTCTTTGCATGTCAACAAGCAGGCATTCAGAAAGATAAGTTTATCCAATATATGAGTGCAGAACTTGAATTAGATATAGTAGCAGACGAAGACATGGAAAATGCTGGTATTGCTAACAAAGCATTAAAAGCATTTACTGACGATCTCAATGCCGATGTTAAAAAAGGTCGTATAGATCCTGTTATCGGACGGGAAGACGAAATAGAATCACTAGCACTTGCACTAGGACGCCGCACAAAATCAAATGTGCTTATGGTCGGCGATCCAGGTGTGGGTAAAACTGCTATTGCTGAAGGTTTAGCATGGAAAATTGTAAACAACGATGTTCCAGAGTTTTTAAAAGAATACAATGTTTATGCACTTGATATCGGCAGTATGCTTGCAGGTTCAAAATACCGCGGCGACTTTGAAGAACGCTTTAAACTTGTGTTATCTGCACTACAGAAAAAAGGCAAAACTATTATGTTTATTGACGAAGCACACATGATTAGTGGCGCTGGCGCAGGTGGAAGTAATAGTGCAAATGATTTAGCAAATATGTTAAAACCTGCATTGTCTAAAGGTAATATCAAAGTTGTTGCTTCAACTACTTGGGAAGAGTACCGCAAGTACTTCGAATCAGATCGTGCGCTTATGAGAAGATTCCAGCGTGTAACTGTTGACGAGCCGAGTGCAGAAATTACAAAAGATATTTTACATGGTATTAAGAAATATTATGAAGAATTTCATACTGTAGAAATTACAGATGAAGCAATTGAAGCAGCAGTAAAACTTACAATCAAATATCAAGCAGATAAAAAACTACCTGACAAAGCAATTGATGTTATTGATGTTGCATGTAGTAGGTTCAAGGTCAATAATCAGACAGAAAATAAAATTGTCACAGAAGAAAGTATTCAATTTGAACTTGCAAAAATGGTTAAAATACCAAAAGAGCAAGTTGCAGAACGTGAGACAGAAAATCTTGCTAATTTAGAAACTAATATGAAAGGTAGTGTTTACGGTCAAGACGAAGCAATCGAAGGTATTGTTGATAAAATACTTGTTTCGCAAGCAGGACTTAAACCAGAAGATAAACCGATTGGATCATTTGTGTTTATGGGTCCGACAGGTACAGGTAAAACAGAAACAGCAAAACAACTTGCACATCATTTAGGTGTACAACTTGTACGATTTGATATGAGTGAATATCAAGAGAAGCATAGTGTTGCAAAGTTTATCGGTGCACCTCCAGGTTATGTAGGATTTGAAGACGATGCAGGACAGTTGATTATCAAACTGCAAGAAAATCCCAACTGTGTGTTGTTGCTAGATGAAATTGAAAAAGCACACCCAGATGTAAGTAATGTTTTATTGCAACTTATGGACAACGGTATGATCACTGGCAGCAACGGTAAGGAAGCAGATGCACGTAACAGTATCCTAATCCTAACAACAAATCTTGGTGCAAGAGAAGCAGAGAAAAATGCTATCGGATTTGGTGAAGAATCAGACGGTTCTGACTACGAAGATGGCGAATTGAAAAAATTCTTTGCACCAGAGTTTAGAAATAGGCTAGATGGCGTTATTACGTTTGCTAAACTTGGTAAGCCTGTGATGTTAAAAATTGTTGGCAAGTTCTTAAAAGAACTTAAAGATCAAGTTGCGGATAAAAACGTAGAAGTTTCTGTTACAGACGAAGCATTAGATTTGTTAGTAGACAAAGGCTTTGATCGTAAAATGGGTGCAAGACCATTACAGCGTGTTATTGACAAAGATATTAAACGTCCTTTGTCAAGAATGCTATTGTTTGGTGATTTGAAAGACGGTGGTAAACTATCAATCAACGCAAAAGGCAAAGACATCGTCTTAAATGTTGAGAGTACTGTAATTGCAACAAGCTGAGACTACAAAACTACATTATAACAAATATCTATATAAATTAGAAACAAGACTTTATATAGCACATATATTGCGTACTGAAATACAGCACGGGAAAAACTTTCAGTACGCAAGACGAGAACTTAATTCATTTAAAGCAAGAATTTTTCCTGGAAGTAAAACATTTCAAGTAAACGCAAGATTTGGTCACTCACATATTTCTATTGATACTAATGAGATATTAGATGTCGAAAGAATCATTACCAATCTAATGCATGAAACAGACTATACTGTTAGAATAGAGCAAAGTTTCTTAAACATTTATTCAAACAACGAGAGTTTGATAGACAAATTAGCCAATACTTTATCAGCAGACTACATTAAAGTTTGGAAGCCGAGTCCTGATATGATAGAATATTTGCAAAATAATAAAAATGTAATTATTGTTAACAAAGAAACAGAGTTTGATTATAAAGTTACATTTGGTGGCAAGAATGTTAATCCTGAAATGGCTAATTGGATTGTAAAAAATCCTAATTTATGCAAATGCGGCACTAAACTGTTACAAAAAATAAAAAACAAAAACTGGATAAAAGGGCAATACGTTTATATTAAGAACGACAAAGCACTTACATTGTTTGAACTACTTGCAGGTGGTAATATTTCAAGGATCGATAAACTAATTTACAAACACGATCTAGATAAATAGTATTAGTAAATTTACAAAGGATCGATCATGGAACATTTTATCCGAGTAGTCATGGAAAAAACTGATATTGCTGAAAAGTTAGATGAGTCAATTTTTCCAGGCAACGACATTTTTGAATCAGAACAGGGTGCAACAGTTTTTGAAATTCCTCTATCTAGGGAATTATCAGAAGAAGAAGCAGATGGATATGCAGAGCACCTAGCAAATTATATGTTTGAACAAGGTTATGACGACTTTGATATTGAAATATCTGCTAACGAAGAAATTTCAGATATTGAAGAAACATATGACGGCGACGAGTTTTTTGAAAACTACGGTGTCATGTGGTTCAACGAAGATGAAGATGAAGGTTTAGAAGAAAGATCAGAGTTTGAAAAATATAGAAATATGTATATTGTCTATGATCCAGGAACACTAGAAGTTAAAAAAAGCTATCCAATAACAAATAAAATGCAAGCACAAAACGATGCAAAAGCAATGGGTATGGTAGCAACTAGTGGAACAAAATATTTAGAATTAAGACGTGATAGAAAATCAATGGACGAAGCTGAATATCAAGGACGCAAAGTTAAACTTGGCAAACCTATGCGCGGCGATGTTAAAAAGTTCAAAGTATATGTAAGAGATCCAAAGACTAAAAATATTAAGAAAGTTAACTTTGGTGATCCAAACATGAAGATCAAAAAGTCTAACCCAGCACGTAGACGTTCATTCCGTGCTAGACATAACTGTGATAATCCAGGACCAAGAACAAAAGCACGTTACTGGAGTTGCCGCAAATGGTAAAAATCAACGAGTTTCACGATCTTAGCCAAGACATGGATACAAAAACGGGAGATAAACTTCCGTTTAACGTTGTTGACGATTTAGTGGTGTATATGAAGAATGATCCTGAATTTTATAGACGCCAGTTATATCCAAAAATGTGTGATGTACAAGAAGTTGTAAAAAAAGGCAAAAGATACGATAAAAAGTCTTTACTTCCTACTGTCGAATGTGCTATAAAAGAATATGTTAATAAATTTAAAATCAAAAAAATGCCCGAAGAGATGTGTACAAGAGAAGAAAAGATGATGGTAATCGATCAAATACTAAGAGGCGAAATAGAAAACTTCCGCAACGGAGAGTACTAATGTTCGTCCGTGACCTATTTGAAGCACAGGCAAGACGAATTGTTGCAATTATGCCTGGAGGATTTCATCCTTTTCATCCTGGTCACAAAAGTTTATATGATTGGGCAACAAAAACATTTGGCAGTGAAAATGTATATGTTGCTGCAACAGCAGACACTAAAACTAGACCATTTCCTTTCGATGTAAAAAAGAAACTTGCTAGTATGGCAGGAGTTCCTGCAGAGCGTTTTATACAAGTCAAGTCACCTTTTAACTTAAACAGTTATAAAGACATGTTAGGAGACGATGCAGCAATAGTATTTGTACGAAGTCTAAAAGACAAAGGCGAACAACCGTTGCCAGATCAAACAAAGAAGAATGGTGAGCCTGGTTATTTAAGGTCATACAAAGGAAAAAATCTTAGAACTAGTGATGAAATGGGCTATATGGCCTATGGTCCTACTATAGATTTTGGTTTTTCAGGTATACAAATTAAGAGTGCTAGTGAACTTAGAGCAACATGGCCTGAAATGTCAGACGAAGATAAATTAAAAGCCGCAAAACTTATGTACGGTAATGGTGCTCCTGTTGCTGTAAAACTACTTAATCAAGCATTAGGAGATACTGAAGCACCAGCAGAAGAAAGTGTTAAAGAATTATTTGGTTTAGGTAACGATAATACAAGTATAAAAAGCCAAGATCCTAATAAAATTAAAGTACTAAGTTGGATTGCAGATCGCGCAGACGGTAAAGAACATTTTTTAAGTTTTTATAGGAAAGGTGCTGCATGGAGTGGCAAACTTATATATGTTAAACCTGATGAAGCAAAGAAATTTATTTCAAAGTTTGATAACAATCCTAAATATCAAGATAGAATGAAAAGAGCACTAACAAGTGTGCAAAATGCAAGTAAACTTTTTAACAATATTGGCATAAAACACAGTATCAGAATGGCAGATAATGTCAATGAACAACAAGTTAATGAAATTGCACCAGCAGTATTATGGGCAGGTGCAAAAGCAGCAGGTTGGGTTTTAGGATGGGCTGCAAGGAGAGGCGCAGTTCCTGTAGTCAAATGGGCAATTAGACGGCATGGCGGCAAAATAGCAATAGGCGGCACAGCGGCATATTATGCTAAAAAAGGATGGGACTGGGTTGAAAGTATACTTGGTGCTGAAATGGTTAAATTCCTTGTTGCAAACAAGTTTAGTATTATGATGGCAGTAATATTGATCTTAGGAGGTGTTGCCCTACAAAAATTCTTTACGAAAAAAGGTGACGAACTTGTTAAAAAGATGGCCGACGAATCAATTGACATATCTGAAGATGCTTCTCCGGATGAAGAAGATGAATTCCATAGAAAACTAGACAAATTAGTTCACAAGTATTTTGGTCATAGTTCAGACGAAAAGCCAAAAAAGACAAAACCCAAAAAAAAAATTACTGAAGGTTACAAACTAACATTAGAACGTGACGGCGATCTAATGATACTACACATTGTAGATACTGCTACAGGTAAACGTACCGAAGTGCGTGGTAAAAGTGGTTATGAAAGCGGTAATTACGATCCCACTGACAAATTACATCAACTGCTAGATAGACTAGGCAAGAGTGTAGATATTTCACAACTTATAAATGGCGAACCTGTGGGTATAAATCCTAAACATCCACACGGTGCAAAAGCAAAAGCAGCAACAAATATAGCATATAATGAAAGTACAGACTTAGATAGTCTTAGAAAATTTGTTAGGTCTCAACGAGAAGCACCTGATCAAGTTCTTTATCAAATGATGATGGCGCCAGATACTTATGGACACGCAGCATCAAACTTTGTAAGAAGTTGGTATGAGAAAACAAAAGAAGAAAATGGTTTAAATGATGTAGATTCAGCGTTAGAAATAATGGTTGATCAACTTGGAATGAATGAAAACTTTGCTGATGGTAAAGTAAAAGGCAAAAGCAGACCAGGGCGTGTAAAGCGTTCAGGTGCTAGTTGTAATGGTAGTGTTACAGCACTACGCAAGAGGGCTAAAAATAGTAGTGGTGAAAAAGCGAGGATGTATCATTGGTGCGCAAACATGAAGTCGGGCAAAAAGAAAAAATAGACTGGGCAGAAGAATACCCAGATGGGTATAGCAAAACGTGGAGAGAACACGAAGATATGAGTATCGATGACATAGAATGGGCACACTATATAGCCAAATATAAACAACACGAAGAAAACAGAACAAGCACAAACGAAAGAAACAAATACTGGGATGAACATAGAAGATCTAAAGAAGCTGGCAGGAATTAATGAATTCCAAGGCTATACAGAATATAAAATAGAAAGTCCAGATAAAACTGCGGCTGCTCTAAAAAAGAAAGAACGCGAAATGGGTCTTAAGCCAGGAGACGAAGATTGGTTTAAACTATGGTTTTCAAAACCTTATATGACAGGTCCCGTGCAATTTAGAGGGAGAAAGAAATGAAGGGCGAAAGAAGAACTTGCAAAAGTTGTGGGCATAAATGCCATTGCTATCAACCCGATTGTAAAGACTGTGTAAACGATGTATGTACGAAGTGTAATTGTGAATGAAACTATTTGAATTTTTAAAAGAAGATGGACGTATTGTAAAAGGAGTTAACACTACTCCTGATGTAGACGTAGACGAAATACCAAAGCAAGCAGCAAAATTTGGTAATACTGTAGATAAAAACGGACGTCCACCTACACTATCAACTAAAGTAAAAGGTAAATCTACTAACGTACTTTTTAATTTAGGACTAGCAGAAAAAACCTATAGTGCATATGAACTTGCACTGATGGAGGGCGGGCATAGCCTACCGGAAGAACATTCATGGCCAAAAGGACACGGAAGTGAAATCGCATGGCTTGCATATAACAATGAACTAGTAGAAGAACTAGAAAATATAGGTCCTAATACTGAAATTTACGTAGACATGGACGGTGTACTTGCTGACTTTTTTGGCGATTGGGCTAAATTAATGAACAAAAAACACTGGACTGATATCGAAGATCCTGCTAATGCAATTAATAAAATTAAAACAGTAGATGATTTTTGGTTAAATTTACCTCTTACAAAAAATGCAAAGCCTTTGTTAATGTTAATCAAGCGTGTCAAAGGCAGTTATAATATATTAAGCAGTCCGCTTGCTGATGATCCTAAAAGTATTCCACATAAAAAGGAATGGATCAAGAAAAATTTGTCATTTTTTCCACCTAGAAGAATATTTTTAACACACGACAAAGCACAGTATGCTACGAACTCAGACGGTTCTGCAAATATTCTAATCGACGATTATGGTGTTAACATTAACAAATGGTCTGAAGCAGGCGGCATCGGCTTTAAACACAAAGATCACAAGTTTGAAAGAACTGTGAAGAACTTAAAAGGTTTAAGATAAATACATTATGCTAATAAGAGAAGTCAAAAAGAGTCAATTTTCTGTTTGGATAGCAAATGTCCGAGTGCGCCAGCGTACATACACACAATGGATACCTGTCCAAGTTAGCGCAAGAAATAACAGAGAAGCACGTAACATCATTTATGCTCAATACGGTAAAAACGCAGGCATTACAGACCTCAGGAGAGCCAAATGAAGATGCAAGATATTTTAGAAGCAGTGAAACAGAGAGATCCTAGCAGTAAAACTATGCAGGATATTCGCAAAAGTGGTGCAGCAGGTGCTCACAAAGATAAAAAGAAAGTACTACCTCGGAAAGAAAAGCATAAAGGCAAGGCATATGAAGAATATAAACATGCTGATCATGCTAAAGGCAAAGATCCAATGCCTAAGAAATCAAAGCCGGGTAAAGGTCCTACAACAAAACATCCTTTAAGAGGAAAGTTAGTAGGAGGGACTTGACAATGAAGATAAAAGATGTTATAGTAAATGAAGTTGCAACAGGAATGGGAACATCAAGTGTATCAACAGTGGTAAATCCAACTGTTGCAAAATCTAAAAGAAAACCTAAAAAACAAAAGCCAACTGATAATGCATTGGATATGAAAGGTGTATCATTATTTGGCGGATCACTGCTGAAACGATAAATACTACAACAAGAGAAAACGGAGCCACCGATGCCTACAATGAATAAAGCAGCAAAAAACAAAGCACAGATGCAGTTCGCTCAAATGACAAAGACACTGCTTCCAATGATTCGCAGACGTATTCAAAACGTCAAGAACGCACCTATGAATGATGTTGATTTTAATCAATTAGATCATATGGGATCACTAATTGCTAATCAGCAAGTATCAACCGCAAGAGAGTTGCTAGATGCGATGAGTGAATATACAACAATGCGTGATCAAGGTGAGTTTACTGTAGATCGTTTTAAAGAATTAGTTGCTCTTGCTAAAGGTGGTACTAGCGAAGGCATGATTGAAGCAAAAGATACACATTGTTCAGATAAATGCTGCGGTTCAGACGTAAAAGCAGAAGACTGCACATGTCCTCCAACATGCAAACACTGTAATTGCAATGCAGTTACAGAAGGTTTGGCTGATATGGCAGGTGTTGCAGAACGTGATCACGAAGTACAAATGGCTCGTGCAGAACTTTATAAAATTGCAAAGTATGCAATTAAACTACACGAAATGCTAAAAGGTGTTTCAGAGGCAGAGGGCATCGAAGGTTGGATGCAAAGCAAAATCACAAAAGCAGCAGACTATATGGGCTCAGTATATCATACACTAGATTATGATATGATGGGAGAGTCAAAGAAAACATTCAAAGGCAATATGGACGAAGCAGCAAAAGCTGATTATAAAACAACGCTTGCTGAAAAAATGAAAGAACAAACTTGTAACGAATGTGGCAAGACAATGCTTACTGCTCAAGAGAAAAAAGAACTAGCAAATCTGCCAGAAGGTAAGCGTCACGGCAACAGTAAAATTTATGATAAATGCTGGAAAGGTTGTCGTAAAGTAGCAGGCGTACCACGCGGTGAACCAGGCTCATGTAAATGTGATTAATAATGCGTATTCACGAATTCACTGAACGTAAAATGACCGGGGCTGAAAAGTCTAAGGAAACAAAACTTAAGAAAAAGTATGACGACGGTGATATGAAAAAGAATATGAAAAAACAGTATGGTAAAGATTGGGAAAATGTTTACTATGCCACTATCCGCAAAAAGTCAATGACTAAAGGTGCAAAGTAATGTTATGTTTGAACAACATATACAAAACTGGATAGAAACTTTTCTCAGCATACCTTCTAAAACATTTAATAACCTTCCTCCTTGTCCGTTTGCTAAACAAGCAATGCTAGAAGACAAGATTAAGTGTGTAGAATTAAAAGATATTTATAATATAAGTATGAGTTCTTATTTTATAGCAGAACTTGAAAATTTTTCTTATCATTGGCCTAAAAATACAGAAGTTGTTATATTAGGTTGTGACCCTACTTTAATTTCATCAGAAGAACTATCACGTGCAGTTGGTCATGCAAACGACCAATTCCTACACAATAGAGGATTTATTGCTTTAGAAGATCATCCAAATGAAAAAGAACAGGTACAAAATACAGTTCTTAATAACGGTAAATACGCTGTAAGTTTCTTGCAGCAAAAAGATAAACTTGAACTTGCACGAAAGTCTTTACGTAAACAAAACTATTACGTGAATTGGGACCAAGGTTATTATAACGAAGTTGTGGGTGAATGACAAGTAGAATAGATTTACAAAATACAAAATACAAAACAATTGATTTTAAACTACTAGACAGTTCACACTTTGCAGAATGTGAACAAATTTACAAACAATATATAATATATAAAAAATTTGATACAATTTATCCTATATTCAAAGAAGACTGGGATAGGAGTACAGTTTTTGGTTATTACGATAATGATGAACTAGCAGCATGGAGTTGCTATATGGTTTATCCTAGTAAGAGCACAGCACATGCCGATCAATTTGCATGGAATTATAAAACACCAAAATTAAAATTAGGATACAGATCCTTGCGTAGCGAATGTGCTTATTTTCGAGATCAAGGATTAAATTATTTGATACTGGGAGATTTGTATTCCTATAAACAAGAACTACAAGGCTTTGAACACATTACTTTAGATAGTCATTTAGCGTTTTCATAATATACGCACTTTATGATAAATACTATATGAAGTATAATGCATGGAATTATAACGATTTAAATGCTTTCCACGTAGAATTAAGTACACGTTGTAACGCAGCGTGTCCAGGCTGTCCAAGATTCTTACGTAATAGCACTAATGTCGATCCGGAAGTTGTGCAGACTGATATTACAATTGATTTGTTTAAAAGATGGTTTCCACTAGATCTTGTACAAAAATCTAAAAGTTGGATATTTTGCGGAACACATGGAGATCCATTGGCCTGTAATGACATATATGATATATTAGATTATATATGCTCTAACAGTATAGCAACTATACAAATTAACACAAATGGTGGTTTGCGTACTCCGGATCATTTCCGTGCAATAGGAGAACTGTTTATAGAAACAACAAATGGTTTAGATCCAAAACCAATGCGTAAAATTACATTTAGTATAGACGGCTTAGAAGATACTAACCATATATACAGAAGAAATGTTATTTGGGATAAAGCATGGAATAACATGATTGCCTATGCATATACAGGTGCGCATACTGATTGGGACTTTTTACAATTTAAACACAACAAACATCAAGTTGAACTCAGTAGAAAAATTGCAGAAGAAAATGGTATCAATTTTGTGTTAAAAAATCCATTTGGTGTAGATGGAACAGGTATGCCTGCATACGACAAAGACTATAACTTAGAATATGTGTTAGAACATGCTACTGATTACGGACATGACCATTATACACCTGCTCCATTAGGTTGGGAAGCAGATTTGCCAGAACCTGTTAAAGAAGAAGGCGTTATTGCCTGTAATAGTTTTAGAACTTTGCCATATCCATACCATGAAGAACCAATGGTTGAACTATATATAGATGCATTGGGAAGAGTTCATCCTTGTTGCTTTATAGGAAATAAAATGCAAGGTCCTAGATATGTTCCTGAAGCAAGAGAAATGCAAACACTACAAAAAGCACTAGGTGATGCTAACAATTTACATCATCATAGACTTGATCAAATTATAGACGGAGGCGTACTTGCAGTTTATTCAGACAGTTGGCAATCAAAATCAATCAGTCAATGCTGGGTCCAGTGCGGAAAATCCTGTGGAAAAGTCAGAGAAATTGACAAACTCTTCGAACTCTCCGAAGAAGTGTAAATGGCTAGATAATCACATCAGCATGGATACTTTGGGTAATTTACGCCCTTGCTGTAATTGGGACGACCGCGACAGAAAAGATCTTGTAAAAGTTTCAGATATTGAAAAATACAAAGACAGTGACTTTTTAGCAAGTGTTAAGAAAGATCTTGATAATGGAATATTTCCCGAAGGATGTAGAGATTGTAAAGAAGAAGAATCTTACGGCTTTGAAAGTTTACGATTGCAAAGCGAAAGAAAGTATAGAAACAATCGTAAAGACGCTGAAATAAAATTTGGAAACAAATGTAATCTTTCGTGTTCAATGTGCGGTCCTGTGAACAGCAGTCTTATAGATGCAGAACTTACAAAACTAGATAGCCAAGGTATACAACATAAACTAATACAAAGACACAAGTATTCGTTTGATGTATGGTATGAAGACGAAAACAATTTACAAAAACTTGCTGAATTTTTACACGATAGAGATGAAATACGTTTCACAGGTGGAGAACCAACTGTAAACAATTACCTTCAAAAGTTTTGCGAATATCTTTTAGTATATGATAGCAAACCTAGTTTACGTATAACTACAAACGGAAACAATTTACCCACTAAACTACTTTCAATTTTAGAAAAATTTGATGTGGAGTGGCATTTTAGCATTGACGGTTATAAAGAAATAAATGAATATATTAGGTATCCTAGCAATTGGGATAAAATTATAAAAAACATTGCAAAAGCACAACAAATTGGTACAAGTGATGTCTGTACAACTGTAAGTTGGATTAACGTAAAACATATGGAATCACTAGGTGAATGGATTATGTCAAATAATTTTGAAAGATGGGAAGTTTATCCTGTGAACAGTCCTAAAGAATTTGCACCGTGTCATGCACCTGATGATCATAAACAAATTTATATAGACTTATGCGATGTGTATAAAGATCTTAAAAGAAGCTTACCGGCAGTTACTCGAGAACGTAATATAAAACACTTTGAACAAGGCATGAGTTACCAAAAACATTTAGATAAATTCAGAGGTACTTGTATTGACATGGTTTTTTGATGTTTGGCACGACTTTGATATTGATAGGATTGTATACCTACTTAACAATAAAAAGTTGCCAAAGCATATTGTAATATTTGCCCAACATGAGGATCAATGTTGGTTAGAATATAAAAACTGTTGCCAAATAATTAATGATAATAACATAGAAGTATATATTGTATTAGGATCTGCACCTGGGTACGATTATACAAAATTATATCCTATAAAAAATATGAATATATACTATTGGCCAACATATTGGTTTAATTACACAGCCTATCGATTGGTAGATAGAATTTCTAAACAACCAATAAAATATAATTTTGCTTGCATGAATAATATAGCAAGGCCACATAGAATCGAAATTATAGACAAAATAAAAAGTAAAAATTTGCATAATAATGCATTTCTAACTTTTCATAAAGGATGGACAGATATCGATAAGCAATATAGTTTACCTATGCAATATTTAAGATCAAGATTTGATGTTGTATTAGAAACATCTGTAGAGAGAATTTTTATTACAGAAAAGACCGTTAGACCTTTACTTTGTAGCAAACCTTTCATTACATTTGCTGCACCAGGATTCAATAAATTTTTACAATCTCTAGGATTCAAACCATACACTGGAGTAGATTATAGATATGACGAAGATGTTGACAACAGGGTTGATCTTTTTATAGAAAGTATTGAAAATTTTCCTAAAGAAATTGATCAAAAAGAGATTGACTACAATAAAAATTTAGTATATAACATTATTAAAAATAAATCACTTGTTCCGCAATTTTATTTGGATGTCATTGCTAGAATGCCGGAAAATGAAATTAAACATATACAACAAAACAGATTGAATAAAATACTATGTTAGCGCTCTATTGTAACAAATATGTAAATACAGTATGTTAAGAAATGATCTCAAAGAAGAATACAGATTATTTTACATGGTCAAGGGTCATCTTGACGCATCCCCTGAAACAGTTGTACAAAGTGCTGAAGGTTATTTCAAACGCCTTTGGTATGATGGTGCCGATGGCGCTCCTTTGTATGACTACAGTGAACAGTTTGAACAAGCATGGAAAGACAGACAAAATGGTTTCAAAGAAGATACAAGAACTTAGTAACGACGACTTGACGTATTTAGAAAAACTATTAGGCGAGCAATTTGCCAAAGAACTCGAAAGAGACAAAACTTGGGAACAAAAAAATAACTATCATCGTCCTGGTGAAAAGAAAAATAGAATCCTTCGATGTATAAATGCCATCCGTGCTCAACAAGATTACAAAAAAAGAACATCATTAAAGTGGTAATTACCTCTTGACTTTTTCCTTATAAACTGTATAATACAAATAAAGGAGAAGTCTTATGAGTGATCGAGTATATGGTTCTGAAGAAAAGCAAAAACTAGAACGCCTAGTTAATGAAGGTGTGACTGTGCTTCAAGAAATTGAAGACTTACAAGCAGGTTTAAAAGACACAGTAAAAGCAGTAGCAGAAGAACTTAACATTAAGCCAAGTTTAATCAACAAGGCAATTAAAGTTGCACAAAAAGGAGATTGGGATAAACACCAAGACGAGTTTGAAGATCTCGAAACACTTGTTGTTACTGTTGGTAAAGATAAATGATTAAATCTATAATTGATTTCTGTAAAGAAAGTTATAGACTTTCTCCACTAGCATTTTATTGCGAAATGGCAGAAACATTAATTTTAATTTCTGCAAGTGCTGTACTTACATTTACAGTGTTAGATCCAGCAACAGAGATTTTTATTCCGATGTATTTAATCGGAAGTATACTTGGAGTTATTAGCACTGTAATTCGTAAAGCAGCATTTGCAATAGTATTATGTGCATGGTTCGTTGTAATGAACTCAATAGCAATGGTGCAATTATTCTTGCTGTAATATATAATAATGAGTCGCTCACATTACGAGCATGTAGAAGGTCCGTTGGCCAGAAACAACGAAGGAGAATAAATGAGTTATGTAGATGCATTCTTTGACCGTGATCAAGATATCATTCGTGTTGTAGAACGCAAAGATGGAAAGCGACATTTCCACGAATATCAAGCAAAATATACATTTTATTATGAAGATCAAAGAGGCAAATACAAAAGTGTTTATGGAGATCCTCTTACACGTATTGTGTGTAAAAACACAAAAGACTTTCGAAAAGAAGTTGCTATTAACAAAGGCAAGAACTTGTTTGAAAGCGACATTAATCCAATCTTCCAATGTCTCAGTGAAAACTATCTTAACCAAGACGCACCTAAACTAAACATTGCATTTTGGGATATTGAGACTGACTTTGATCCAGAGCGAGGCTTTGCTCCGGTAGAAGATCCGTTTATGCCGATCACTGCTATCACTGTATGTTTACAGTGGCTAGACAGTGCGCTAATTACACTTGCTGTTCCGCCTAAAGGTATGAAGCATGAAGATGCTGTTGCTATGTGTAAAGAACGTTGGGGAGACGAAGTAATACTTTTCACTAACGACAAAGACGGTGACGGCGAACGTCAGATGTTGCTAACTTTTTTGGATTTACTTGAAGATGCAGATGTACAAAGTGGTTGGAACTCAGAAGGCTATGATGTTCCTTATACTGTAAATAGAATCAAACGTGTATTAAGTAATGACGATTGCAGACGCTTTTGTCTTTGGGGGCAAATGCCCAAGAAGCGTGAATATGAAAAATTTGGTAAAACGTCAGAAACATATGACTTTGTAGGTCGTGTGCATTTAGACAGTCTTGAACTGTATCGCAAGTACACATATGAAGAAAGACACACTTATCGACTAGATGCAATTGGTGAAATTGAAGTAGGCGAAAACAAAACTGTTTATGAAGGTACACTTGATCAATTGTATAATCAAGACTTTGAAACATTTATCGAATATAATAGACAAGACGTTGCACTACTTGACAAACTAGATAAGAAATTACGTTTTATCGATCTAAGCAACACAGTTGCACACGAAAACACTGTGCTACTGCAAACAACTATGGGTGCGGTTGCTGTTACAGAACAAGGCATTATTAACGAAGCACACAACAGAGATCTACGTGTTCCTAATCGTCCAAAACGTGATGACGAAAACACACAGGCAGCAGGTGCGTATGTTGCGTTTCCTAAAAAAGGTGTACACAAATGGATTGGCTCAATGGACTTAAACAGTCTGTATCCAAGTGTGATTCGTGCATTGAACATGGCTCCAGAAACTATCATAGGGCAAATACGTCCAGAAATAAGTGAAGCTCGTGTTACTGAAGATATGGGGCTAAAGAAAAAGTCATTTGCAGGTAGTTGGGAAGGTCGCTTTAGTACAGAAGAATATGAAGCAGTCATGGATCAACGTAAAGATGTTGCACTAACAGTTGATTGGGAAGATGGTCGTTCAGATGTATTAAGTGCTGCTGAAATACATAAACTTGTTTTTGATTCAAACATGCCTTGGATGCTAAGTTCAAACGGTACTATTTTTACTACAGAGTTTGAAGGCGTTATTCCTGGTATCCTAAAGCGTTGGTATGCAGAACGCAAAGATATGCAAAAGATGCTTAAGAAAGCAAAAGAAGCAGAAAACGAAGCAGAAATTGAATACTGGGATAAACGACAACTTGTTAAAAAAATTAACTTGAATAGTTTGTACGGTGCTATTTTGAATCCAGGTTGTAGATTCTTTGATAAACGTATTGGCCAATCAACTACCCTTACTGGTCGTACTATTGTTAAGCACATGAGTGCAGAAGTAAACAAAGTAATTACAGGTGAATATGATCATGTCGGCGAAGCAATGATATATGGTGATACTGACTCTTGTTACTTTAGTGCATATCCAACACTACGTAAAGAAATTGATGCGGGTAATATTCCTTGGAGCAAAGACAATGTAATTACACTGTATGATCAAGTGTGCGAAGCAGCAAATGCAACGTTTCCAGATTTTATGATGCAAGCATTCCATTGCCCTAAGAGCCGCTCAGACGTTATTGCAGCAGGTAGAGAAATTGTTGCAGAGTCTGGCTTATATATTACTAAGAAGCGTTACGCAGCACTTGTGTATGACGTAGAAGGCTTTAGAAGCGACACAGATGGCAAGCCGGGCAAAGTAAAAGCAATGGGCTTAGATTTGCGTAGATCAGATACTCCGGTATACATGCAAGATTTTTTGAAAGAAATTCTTATGATGGTACTTCAAGAAAAAACTCAAAAAGAAATTCTTGATCGTATTACTGAATTTAGAAAAGAATTTTCAGAACGTCCAGGATGGGAAAAGGGTGCTCCTAAACGTGCAAACAAGATCGGACACTATCAGCGTCTTGAAGAAAAGCAAGGCAAAGCAAACATGCCCGGACATGTGAGAGCAAGTATTAATTGGAATACACTTAAACGTATGAATGGCGACAAGTATTCGCAGGAAATTGTAGATGGTATGAAGGTTATCGTATGCAAATTAAAACAGAATCCGCTAGGTTATACAAGTGTTGCGTATCCAACAGACGAATTGCGTATCCCAGAATGGTTTAAAGACTTGCCATTTGATGATGCAGCAATGGCAGAAACTATTATTGACAACAAACTAGACAATTTAATCGGTGTGCTAAACTATCCACTAGAAGATACAAAACAGCACACTACATTTAACAGTCTATTTGAATTTGGAGTATAATATGGAAAGTCCTATTAACAAATTACAACAACTAATGACAATTACTATGGAAGAATGTGGAGAACTTACACAACGTTGTAGTAAGATTATGCGGAAATACGCTACAACTAAATTAATTGAAGAAGATCAGCGTGTTAAATTGATGGAAGAAATTGGCGATGTGCAGTGTATGATCGAACTTATGATTGATCATGGAATTGTTACTCATGTTGAAGTTGCTGAACGTTCCAACAAAAAACGTGAAAAATTAAAAAAATGGAGTACTTTATTAAATGAGTGAAGAACAAAAACTTATTCTTATCACAGACTTTATAGAACAAAAGTTACGCAAAGAAAAAGAATTAGAGTATTATTTGGAAGAACTACAAAAATTACAAACTAAGATTGGATACTTGCGTAGAGAAGTCGACCTAACTAATACTATAATAACTATGATTAAACATGAACAGATTTATGATATTAAAGATAACATGTTAGCAAATAATGACGATAAACTTTTAGGGAGCAATGAAGAAGTATCTTAAAAGACTTTCTATAGCATTTAGTATTTTTATAAATGTTATACTTGGAGGCAGAATTAACCAAACATTTAGTGCAAGGAACTGGCAAAGAAAACGTGACAATAAAATAAATCTAGTGTATATTATTAATATAATATTTAGAAATAATGATCACTGTTGGGAAAGTTGGGTAAAATGGACAATAATAAATCATGCAATAAAAAAGTATGATGAAGAAATGGGTTTTAATAGAAAAAGGAGGCATTGGTACGAATGAAAGTAGGATTTACTTGTTCAACATTTGATTTGTTACATGCAGGACATGTACAAATGCTACGTGAAGCAAAAGAACAATGTGACTATCTTATATGCGGATTGCAAATGGATCCCAGTGTAGATAGGCCAGAGAAGAATCCACCTGTACAAACTATAGTGGAACGTTATACACAACTCAAAGGAGTGAGTTATGTAGATGAAATAATTCCTTATGCAACTGAACAGGACCTAGAAGATATCTTGACAATGTATCATATTGATGTTAGAATACTAGGTGAAGAGTATCGTGAAAAGGATTTTACTGGCAAGGATATTTGCAAGAAGCGGGGTATCCAGCTACATTTCAACAAAAGAGATCACCGCTTCTCAAGCAGCGATTTAAGAAAACGAGTATGCGAAAGGGAATCAAATGCATAAGGCGCAACAAGGATGATACGAGATACCGATCCAACACTTAATGAACTTAGAAAAATTTTTATAGAGAATGGGTTAGAATTTTATATCAAAAAAGAAAAGAAAGGTATTGTAAAAGTACACTTTATAATAAGAGAGGAAAAAGATGATGTGGACACTATTGATAATTAGTTCACTTGTAGATATTGATGAATATAAAGTTACAAAATTTAACGAGTATAATACACAGCAGCAATGCAGTATAAATGCAGCAGTTCTTGAAGCATTGTTTACAGAAGGAGAAAAGGCGGTATGCATAAATGAATAAGTTTATTTTTGATGTCGACGGAACACTAACTCCTAGTAGACAAACTATTGATCCTGAGTTTAACAAATTCTTTTTTGATTTTGTAACAACTAACGATGTTTATCTGATTACCGGTAGTGACAAAGATAAAACAGTTGAACAAATTGGAAATGTTTTGTTTAACACAGCAAAAGTTGTTTATAATTGTTCTGGTAATGATGTTTGGAGTCACGGTGTAAATGTAAAAACTAACGACTGGACGGCACCAAAAGAACTTATGGATTTAATGAATGGATGGCTACAAGCAAGTAATTTTCCTTTACGCACAGGAAACCATATCGAAGTACGTCCAGGTTGTGTAAACTTTTCAATTGTAGGGCGTAATTGCACACTAGGCGAACGTAAATTATATATTAAACACGATCTCGAAAGTAGAGAACGTGAAAGTATTGCTTATCAAATTAACACAGAATTTGAAAACATTACAGCAAAAGTAGGAGGAGAAACAGGTATTGATATCTATCCTACAGGTTGTGACAAATCACAAATTATTAATGATTTTAACGACCATGACAAACTAATCTTTTTTGGCGATAAACAAGAACCTGGTGGTAATGACGAACCATTATCAACTGCAATTGCCAAAAGAGGCAATGGTAAATCCTATCATGTCAAAGACTGGAAGGATACAATGGAGATCTTAAATGAAAGTTATGTTAACAGGCCATAGAGGCTTTATTGGAAGTCATTTACTAAAAAGACTTACAAAAAAACATAGTGTTGTAGGGTTTGATCTTAAGGACGGTTGGGATAGAGACAAACTTAACAACAGTCAAGATCTGACAACTTGTGAATTGAAAGAAGAATTTGATTTAATTATACACCTAGCAGGAAAAAGTGGTGTTCGTGAATCAATGAATGATCCTGCAGGCTATTGGCAAAATAATGTAGAAGTTACCAAAAGACTTTTAGAACGCTATCCAGATACACGTATGTTGATTGCAAGTTCTAGTTCAGCATATGAACCACATCTAAATCCATATGCAGCCAGCAAATATATTGTAGAAGAAGCAGCATCATGTTATTCAAATACACTATGCATGAGATTTCATACAGTGTATTCAGATATTCCACGCAAAGGAATGTTTATGCAAAAGTATCTAGACGGAGAACTTGAATATGTTACAAATCATTATAGAGATTTTATACATATTGAAGATGTATGTGATGCAATAGAATTGTGCATGAATAGCAAGTATAAAGGAGAAATTGATATAGGTACAGGACATCCTTTTCGTGTCCGTGACTTTGCAGAAGATTTGCCCATCCGTCTAAATACCCCAAATGAAAGACAATGGACTTGTGCAAATATGGAAAAAATTAAAACATTAGGCTTTAAACCTAAATACTCGATAGAAAAACTATTGACAAACAACACACTAGGCAATATAATAGAACTTAACAATGGAGAAACAGTATGAAAGATATCTTACAAGATGTTGTGTCGCACACACATAGTCTCGGCTTTATTACAACATTAAAAGTTGTAGCAGAACAAGAGACAAGTATTGAAAGTATGGCGGAAGATAGAAGTGTTGTACTTAGTGCTACAACACATTCGCCAGTGTCAGAATTTGTAGGTACATTTGGTATGCCAGATCTTAACAAACTTGCATATCATTTGAAGAACCCAGAATATCAAGATAAAGCAAAAATTGACGTAGTGCAAGAAGATCGGAATGGTGAAACTATTCCAACACACATTCATTTTGAAAATGAAGGTGGAGACTTCCAAAATGATTATCGCTTTATGAACAAAGCGATTATTGAAGAAAAACTAAAAAGTGTAAAATTTAAAGGTAGCACATGGGATGTAGAATTTCAACCAAGTGTTGCAGCAATTGCACGTATGAAACTAATGGCCGGTGCTCATTCAGAAGAACCTGTATTCCAAGTTAAGACAGAAGATGGAAATCTTAATTTTTACTTTGGTGACTTGAATACACATGCGGGTAAGTTTACATTCCAACATGATGTTGGCGGAAACTTACAACATACTTGGGCATGGCCAGTTGCGCAAACTATTTCTATTTTAGGGCTAGATGGCGATAAGAAAATTAGCATCACAGATCAAGGTGCTATGATGATTACAGTAGACAGTGGTATGGCCAAGTATGACTATATCCTGCCAGCACAAAGTAAATAATGAATACAAATTTAACTGCAACACAAAATGACTATGCTGTTTTTCTGCCCGCGTTGAGTGGCTTTTATGCTACTTACGTAGGCAAACAGCGTTTTGAAAACTATGTCGACCCTGCTAGAATACCTAGTAATTTAAATAATGGTGTTGAAAGTCTTAACTATCTAAATAAAGATCAAGGACAGTTTCAATATAAGTGGACATTATACTCAGCAGGACATGCTGACTTAGATACTACAAAACATGCACCTAAGGAAGATATGGTGCGTAACAGAGACAGAGCAAACACTTGGCTACTTGGCGACTCAGGTGGCTTCCAGATTGGTAAGGGTGTTTGGGAAGGTGACTGGAAAGATCCAAACTGTCCAAAGGCACAAAAGAAACGTGATGGCGTACTGCGTTGGATGGATGCTTATATGGACTACGGTATGATCCTTGATATTCCGGCATGGGTTGCACGTTCGCCTGCAGGTGCAAAAGCAACTGGCATTTCAACTTACCAAGAAGCAGTTAAAGCAACACGTATTAATAATGACTACTGGATGAAGCATCGTACAGGTGCTTGTAAGTTTTTGAACGTACTACAAGGCGAGAATCATGCAGACGCAGATGACTGGTACGATCAAATGAAAGACTACTGTGATCCTAAAAAATATGAAGATCATTTCAACGGATGGTCAATGGGTGGACAAAATATGTGCGATGTACACCTAGCACTTAAACGTGTTGTTGCGTTACGTTTTGACGGATTGCTTGAAAAAGGCAAACATGATTTCATGCACTTCTTAGGAACTTCAAAACTAGAGTGGGCTACACTGCTCACTGACATTCAAAGAGCAGTGCGCAAATATCATAACGAAAACTTTACTATTACATTTGATTGTGCTTCGCCTTTCCTTGCAACTGCTAATGGACAGATTTACTGTGAACTAGAAACAGAAGATAGAAGCAAGTGGGTATATAGAATGGTACCTAGTATCGACGACAAAGCACTTGCAAATGATACAACTGCTTTTGGACAAGCTTTTGTTAGAGAAGGAAAACATCCTAGTTTCTTAGATTCGCCTATAACAACAGGACTACAAGCAAAAGAAATTTGTATATACGGTCCGGGCGATCTAAATAAGATCGGTAAAGAAGGAAAAACTTCATGGGATAGTTTCTCGTATGCAATTATGATGGGTCACAATGTATGGATGCACATTAATGCTGTACAAGAAGCAAACCGTCAATATGACGCAGGTATTATTCCTAATATGTTGATACAAGAAAAATTTGATAGAATTGCGTTTAGAGATGTTGTTGATGCAATTTTTGAAACTGATGACAGACAAAAAGCCGAGGCTGTCATTTTAGAATTTTCTAGATACTGGGATAGTATTATAGGTACTAGAGGCAATACAGGCAAGCGTATTGTAAATGCTCAAACGCAATTTAACAATCTATTCGAGGAATTGTAATGATGGGACATGAAGAACATTTAGTCGAACTGAAAAGAAAGCACAGAAAACTAGATGAAGAAATTATTGAACTTGAAAAATCATACATTGTAGATGACGCAATTAGGAAATTAAAAACAAAAAAACTTTGGTATAAAGACGAAATACACAGACTGGAGAATATCATTGCGCTCGGAAAAAGAACTTAGATTAGAAGCATTAGAAATGGCTTTAGAAGAAATTGAAAAAATCATTGACAGTATGCATAAAAACAATTATACTAATGAACAAATAAATGAGTACAATAAAAAACGTTGGGACATTTGGAACGAGATGTATAAGGTTAAAAATGGCAAAAGTTGAAGAAACAGTAGCAGCCCTAAAGGGTATTCCTACAAAAGATGAATTAGTTGCGCTATTAGAAAAAGAAGTAGTTGAAGTAACTTTTAACAAATTAGACGGCACTGAAAGAGTGATGCCTTGTACTCTTATGCCGTCTTTCTTTCCAGACCCAAAGAAAGATACAACACAAAAACATGAAAAAAATGTTGTTGTATGGGCTATTGAATCAAACGGTTTTAGAAGTTTTAGATATGATCGTGTTAAAAAAGTAGAAGTTCTTCAATATGGTAACGGCGGCAACGAATGGGAGGCTCAATATTAATGAATAGAGATTATGCTACAGGTTCAGCAGATGATGCTGTTTACTTCATTGGTAACGAAGTAGAACGTACACCTGCATTTGGTTTAAAAACTTTGTTTATTACAGGCAAACAGCCTTTAGAAGAAATCAAGGGCATTGCTAATTTGAATAAAATTAAGCATTTGTTTTTTGGTGCTAATCATAGTTTTAATCCTGATACAGATGAAGACTGGGAATGGTGGGAATCAATGATCAAGGATTGTCTAAATGAAGACTATTATTGCAGTTTAGATATTCCTATTGCACTTGCAGAAGCATTTCTAGAAAGTGGTTTAACAGAATACGAAAATTTTATTCCGCAACTAAGAGTTCCTATTCCATATATCAAACTATGGAATTATAACACTATGTTGAAAATTGATGATAAAGATTTTAAGGCAACTAATCCAGGTGTTTGGTGTCATAGTTTACACGACTTAATGGATAGGAAAAAATTTACTGACTGGTCTAATTATGGATCTGATGAAATTATCGAGTTGACAAGTATTGAAAATGGTACTATAGTAAATGAGTAGAGACAAAGAACCTAAGCGTTATTATGATTGGATGCTTTGGAAAATGCGACAGGAAGATAAAAAATTGAGTATTTCACACAGATTAGAAAATGCAAAACGTAGTATTTGGGTAACATTCCGTAAAGAAGGTATCCATCTTTATCCTGCGGCAAAAGACGATCCAGCACTAGCAACAGGTGGCTGGGATGACGTAAGTTTTTTAGGTGTGGCTCATAGACACATCTTTCATTTTAAGGTACAAATTCAAGTTACACATAATGATCGTGACATTGAATTTATTCAGTTCAAGCGTTGGCTAGAAAGTCTTTATGACGACAAGGTTATTGAACTAAATCACAAGTCGTGCGAAATGATCGCAGATGACTTGTACACACAGATTAACGCAAAGTATCCCGGCCGCTTTGTTGTTATTGATGTCGCCGAAGATGGCGAAAATGGCTGTCAAATTGTTTACCCATAGTAAAAAGGAATTAGGTAAATGACTATTAAGTTCAATCGTGACGCTTATACAAAAGTGTTTAATGATTTGGATAAGTTCCGCGACTATTGTCGCTTTGAAGGTAAAGTCTTTAACGAGGCTGATTTGTATAAAAAAGATGCGCCTATTTGGCAATCTTATATTAAATATCAAAATTATTTACGTGCTAAGTCACGTAACGCAAGTCGAAGTTTTAACAATCGGAGACATTAATGACAATTTATATTGTAGATATTGAAGCAGTTGATACACGCTACACTAAGCAATGGAAAGATTACCTTCCAAAGCAACTATCACGATCTACAAACGAAAATGTAAAAGTCATCAGTGGTGGCGAGACGCCTCAGGCAACAACGCCTGGGGCATTTCTCAATTTTGGCGGAACCAATGTTTACAAATCAAAACAACTAGAAATCATAGGCGAAATGTTTTGTAAAGGGCAAATTCAAAATGGAGATTATTTCTTATATACCGATGCTTGGAACCCTACTGTTATTCAGTTACGTTATATGGCAGAACTCTTGGACGTTGATGTTAGCATCGGCGGGCTTTGGCATGCTGGTAGTTATGACCCTCATGACTTTCTTGGCAGGTTGATTGGAGATAAGCCCTGGGTAAGACATGCTGAAATGTCAATGTTTGAATGTTATGATGATAACTTTTTTGCAACTGACTTTCATATTGAAATGTTTGCAGATACATTAGGTGAAGATTATCAAGTTGATATAGATAAAACACATCGTGTAGGTTGGCCTATGGAATATTTACGTAGCAGTTTAGATCAATACAAAGGTATGGAGAAGCGTGATCTAATTCTTTTCCCGCATCGTATTGCTCCAGAAAAACAAGTTGATATATTCCATGATTTAAAACAACAACTACCCGAATATGAATTTGTTGTATGTCAAGAGCAAACGCTTACTAAAAATGAATATCACAACTTGTTAGGAGAAGCAAAACTTGTGTTTAGTGCTAACTTACAAGAAACACTAGGTATCAGTTGGTACGAAGGCGCTCTAGTAGATGCTATTCCTATGGTACCTGATAGATTAAGTTATTCAGAAATGGCATTGCCCGAATTTAAATATCCTAGTCAATGGACTGAAGATTATAGTGCATATAGAAAACATAGAGGAGACATTGCTGCCAAGATTGTTGACTATATGGAAAACTACGATGACTATCTTATAAGTTTAGAAAAACAGCGCACTAAACTTAACAAAGAATTTTTTGACGGAACCGAACTATACAGGAATATTGCAGATGGGTAATGATGATGATATTATTTTTGGTACAAGTACAGACCACACATATTCAACTAGTATAAGTGATATCACAACAGCAACTATAGACATTATTTCTGACGAAGATTTAACATTTAATATATCAGACATTAATATTAATAATGCCAGTACTATTAGTGATGGTAATTTAACCATCACAATTGATGATACACACTGGAGTGACAATATTACTTGGGAACAAACTGAATTTGTAGATACAATGCCTTCATTAAATAAAATTAAAGATATGTGTCAACATTATCCCGGTTTAGAAAAAGCTTTTAAAAACTTTGAATCAATTTACAAAATGGTTCATCAAGACTATAAAGGTAATCACGAACCAGAAGCAGAGGTACCATTTTAATGCAACATCCAATTGAAGAATGGATTAGACGTATAAATGCAATGAAAGATTTGTGTATACAAGCACATCGTATTCGTAATGAATTTGCTGAAATTAGTTATAAACAATATGACGAATCTACTTGTAGGCACTTACTAGAACAAGTTCAATCAATGGCTGCTGGTATTGCAAACGAACAAATTACTGATATAAAAACTGAAATGGATGAGTGGAAAAAGAATGATTAAGAAACATTATTATTCGTGGCAAGACGTAGAAAAGATGTGTGCAAGTATTGTCATGCAGATGTATAAAGATAATTGGCGTCCTGATTACATTGTAGGTATTACACGAGGTGGTAACATTCCTGCAACTATTATTTCTAACATGACTGGTATTCGTTGCGAAGCACTAAAGGTTAGTTTGCGTGATGACAATGAAGGTTACGGAAACGAAAGCAACTGTTGGATGGCAGAAGATGCATTTGGATATGAAGATATGAAAATTCAAACTCATAATCAAGACATTCAAGCAAGTGCAGGTGTTGATATTATTACTATTGAAAACAAAAGTAATATTCTTATTGTAGACGATATTAACGACACTGGTACAACATTTAACTGGATTGTAAAAGACTGGACTAGTGGTTGTTTACCCGATCATGATCGATGGAACAGAGTTTGGGACCAAAACGTTCGTTTCGCAACTTTAACTGAAAATTTAGCAAGTGACTGCGGATTAGTTCGTTATTACGCACACGAAATCAATAAAGCAGAAGAAGATGTTTGGTTAGTTTATCCTTGGGAGAATGTAAGTGAGTACTGAATATAAAGAATATAAATGCAAGTATAAAGCAGAATGGCCTGTAGACAAATTTGGCAGACTTGGTGGAATGTATAGCATGGCAGATCTTCCGGTTAATGCATATGTCGAACTAGAAAGAGAAGGTGTTCTATTATCTCAAGATAGCAAAAGAGAACTGTACGAAATTAAAGATGCTGAGAAACAATTTATCAAACGTGTAGTTCCTTTTAGTGATGTAACAGATATTGAAGAAATATCTTGACAAAAACCTAAATACATGGTATATTAAATTAATAGACATCCTCGTCTATAACTCGGAGAAATAAATGACAAAAAGTTTAGAACTAAAACAACGATTAGAAGATGCTGGTAAACGTTACTGGGCTGGCGATAACATATCATATGTTATGCAAAAAGGTGACAAAGAAGCCCTTATAGAAGAACTTACACCTAAGTTCGAAAGCGTTCTTGAAAGTCTTTGTATTGACATTGTAAATGATCCTAATTCAAAGGATACAGGCAGACGTCTAGCAAAAATGTATATAAATGAAATTATGGCAGGACGTTATGATCCTAAGCCTGATGCAACAGCATTTCCAAATGATTCGGAAGACCGTTATGAAGGTATGCTAGTAGTACGCAGTGAACTTAAATCAATGTGTTCACATCATCACCAGCCTGTTGTTGGCACTGCATACATTGGTATTATTGCTGCTGAAAAATTAATTGGTCTTTCTAAATATACACGAATTGCACAGTGGTGTGCAAGACGCGGCACACTGCAAGAAGAACTTGCAAATGATATTGCACGTGAGATTCAAAAAGCGACAGGTGCCGAGCACTTAGGTGTATACATTCAAGCAACACACGGCTGCTGCGAGAATCGCGGAATTATGGCACATAGTTCACTTACACAAACAACTGTGCTAAGAGGTAGTTTTAAAGATGATCCTACAACTAAGAAAGAGTTCTTTGACAACATCAAACTACAACAGGAATTTGCTTGCTAATGTTTGAAATTAATTATTCTTTTACACAACCTTATAACACTACAACCATTTTTAATCTGCAACTTAAATACGATCTAGCAGAAAGATTTATCAAGGCAAAAGCAGAATGGCAAGGTTAATTGCATTTGGTTGTAGTTTGACATACGGTGATAATTTAAAAGATATATGGCCGCACAATGAAGAGCCGAGCAAACTTGCTTGGCCTTCTGTTGTTTCTAAATTGTTAAATTTAGAATGCATTAACAAAGGAATGAGTGGTTATTCAAATAAAGAAATACTTAACGACTTGTTGACATTTGAATACCAAGAAGGTGACACAGTTATTTGTTTATGGACATTTCATAACAGACATGCAATACTAACTGACGAAATATCAATGAATTCAGTACAAGTAAAGATGTGGGGTATGAAAGGCGATAAAGCAATTAAATCATATTTTAAAAATCTTTATACAGATTATGATTCTAATTGGACAACTAACTTATACATGAGAGTAGCAAAATCTTACTTAGACGAGCATAACATAATCAATTACCATGCTAATGCAAAACCTTGGCACTTTCAACACGAAAAATGGAATAACATAGATTTTATTGCAGTAGAAGACATTGATACTATGAGAAGAAGAAAAGATAGTGATTTGGCAAAAGACAAACGTCATCCAGGTTACGGAGTGCATAAAGAGTTTGGTACAAATATTGCAAATTATATAAAGGAACAGACACATGAAATTACGTTACAGTGAAGCATTTTATAGTGTACAAGGTGAGGGTAAATACGTAGGAGTACCTAGCGTATTTTTACGTACATTTGGTTGCAACTTTCGTTGTATGAATTTTGGCTTACCAAAAGACAAGAATCGTTGGGAACAACACGCAGAAGGCAATCGTTACAATCCAGAAGTAAAGGCACTACTTGACGCAGGCGTACACGAAACTACAGAAAAATTTGAAGATTTACCTATTATTCACACAGGTTGTGATACATATGCTAGTATCTATCCAGAGTTTAAACACTTTAACAAACTTGCAGAAGTAGACGAAGTTGTAGATCATTTGATTAGTTTATTGCCGGAAGGCAAATGGACACAAGATAATGGACAAGATATTCATTTGATTATGACAGGCGGTGAACCATTACTTGCATGGCAACGACTCTACGTAGAGTTGTTTGAACATCCGAAAATGAAAGATTTAAAAAATGTCACGTTTGAAACAAACACTACACAATTTTTACATGATGATTTGTTCAATTACATCAACAACAATGACAGAATTGAATGGACATTTAGTTGTTCTCCTAAGTTATCCGTCAGCGGAGAAACTTGGGATTCAGCTATCAAACCTGACGTCTTGCGTGATTACGCTCGTTGTGACAGCAGTTCTGTGTATCTTAAATTTGTTGTTGCTGATATGGATGATGTTGATGAAGTTAGTAGAGCAGTTAGTGAATATCGTTCAGCGGGTGTGGAATGCCCTGTCTATCTTATGCCGCTTGGCGGTCGCTCGGAAGGGTACAACATCACGGTACAAGAGGTGGCGAAGCTCTGTATGGAACGAGGCTGGAGGTTCACTCCAAGACTCCACATTAGCCTATTCGGAAATGCCTGGGGAACATAAGGAAATTAGTAAGTACGCTAGTGGGATAGTCACTGAAGAACAATACAAAAAACTAAGGAAACACTTATAATGGGATGGTGGAATAAAATTGTTAGAGACAAAAAAGCCGAAGAAGAAAAGGCAAAGTTTGAAAAAGAAAAACTCGAGTTTCTAAAAAAGAAAGATCCAAAAGAATATGCAACAAAAAGAAAAGAGCCATGGGTAAGTGTTTTAGATGTGCAAGTGAATGAAGAAAATATTCGTAACGGATTCTTTGAACTAGATTGGAATGAATATTTTATTAAACAACTTTTAGAAGCAGGTTATGGAACAGATGTTGATCCTGAAGAAGAAATTGTTGATAGATGGTTTAAAGATATTGTTTACAATATGCTTGTAGATGAAGGTTTAGATACAGACAGAGGTGCAGGCTATATTAATGTTGTACCTATAGATAAAGGAAGAAGTGAAGTATCATAATAGTGCATGACGAATGAAATAGAAGATTTATACAAAAATTTTTGTGTCCATCCTTTTGTTAAAATGTTTGTGACAACAACAGGGCATATGAAAGCCTGTTGTTATGCAAAACAATTAGATTCAGACGATATTAATATTCTAGGCAAGGATGTCGATGAAGTATGGAACAGCAAGACTTTACAAAAATTAAGACACAAATTCAATCAAAGAATCATCCCTAAAAATATCTGTAAAAGTTGTATTGAAAGTGAAGAACAGGGAATCATTTCAAACCGACAGTATGAAAATCATAAATGGAAATCATTAGCCGATTATTATTATAAAAATGCCCATACAGTTGTTCCTAGTCCTCTGAGTTTTGATTTGAGAATGAGCAACGAATGTAACTTGCAGTGCGTGATGTGTAACCCTACATTGAGCAATCAAATTGCAAAGAACATGCTAGAATATAATAAATTCGGCAAAAGCAATCCTTATACCAATAGTAAAGACCTAGAAGTTCTTTCTACATCATCTAATAATTTCAACCAGCGATTTGTTGACCATATACTTGAAAATGCAAAAAGAACTCAAGAGATTATGGCAGTCGGCGGCGAGCCGTTTGTGATGAAGGGATTTACATCTTTGATAGAAGAATTAGTGAATAGAAAAGAAAGCGGTCATATAAAGGTACACATAATTTCAAATGGCACAATTATCAAAGAATCATGGATAGAAAAATACCTTACAAAGTTTAAGCATGTAAACTTATCAATAAGTTTGGATGCTACTGGAAAAGTTTTAGAATATGTTCGATACCCTAGTTCTTGGTCTGCATTGGAAAGCAAGATTTTAAGATCTAAAAAAATATGCGACCAATATGAGAATTTTCAAATTACCTTAGAGCCTACAATACAATTGCTAAATCTAAAAGATTTGCCAAATTTGCTTGACTTTATTAAACAAAATAAGTTTCCTTTTAATACAACATTTTTAGATTGGCCAGAGCCATTACATTTTGCCAACTCACCCATTGATTACAGAATTGAAATTGTAAAAAAAATTGAAACTTTCTTACCAGAGTTAAAAACTTTAAACCTAATAGACGACTACAACTGGTTAGATTGGATTAAAACGGAGCCACAAAAAACTTTATCAGATAAACAACGTGATTATTTTAGATACATGTTGGATTATTTTGACAGTACAAGAGCAACAAAATTCTTAGATCTTTATCCTGAATTTGGTTTTTTAAAAGATTGACATTTGGGTGTTTGTGTGTTATATTATTAATAGTTAATAATGCAATAGAGGCACAACAATGAACACACAAACTTATGCGAAAGTACTTAGCGAAGTAATACAATCTAATCGATATGCTAAACTAATAGCAAGTGTAGGCGATCAACTTAATGATCGTAAGGATCGATTTGATAAAGCAGACATTATTGAACAATCTCTAGAAGTTTATACACAAGGACGTCTACAATGGGTAGACGATATTGGTAGAGATCATCATGATGTTAAAACAGGTTTAGATTTAGAATTTAAATATATGGCAAATGGTCTGTTTACAAAAACAGGCAAAGAAAAAGCATTTATCAAAGTAAAACTTAAAAACAGTTTAGGTAAGAACAAAGGTGTAGAGATTGAAAATCCTGCAGATTTTTACCTACTAGGGCAACAAGATAGTATTGCAATTATTAGCGGTAAAGACATAAAACAATATCTAGTTGCAGTGCCAGATGGCATTGAAGCACATATTCCATTTAGTGCAGTAGAATTTGTTTTTTCTAAGATTAAACCTAATAATCTAGTAGAAGTTTCTTATAAAGATCAAAAACGTGCAATGCAAAGAGCATTAATCGAAAGTATTTGATAGTTAATTGCAAAATGATAAATAGTTATGTAGACAGTAAACGCTTAGGCAAATTCTGTTTACCCAAACGCATAGAGCAATGAAGGAGATATACTATGGCGACACCAGAAATCGCAGGCACCTCAACGGTGACAGGATTCAACAATCACGGAACAATTAATTTAAGAGAATACGGATTTGAACATATCCGTCAGCAAAAAAATGCTGAGTTCCAACATTTTACATTTTTAGATTTAGATACAGTCGACGAAACCAATCCAGATCTTTGGAATATGTCGATTAGACAAGAGCAGAATACAGAGGAGCGTATCGAAAGTATTCAGGCTAGTTTTTTCTACCACGGCTTTTCAACAAAGTATGCACCGCCATGTTATGGCACAGATGGCAAGTTTAGAGACGGTAGAGGTCGTGTAATTGCAGCAAAACGCAACGAAGAAAAATGGCTCCCAGTAGCAGTATATGATTACGAAGACGATAGTGAACGTAACTATGTTACTAACGGACTTATTGCTAACGAGCACCCTCCGGCAGTTCCTACACTTAGAAAAGACTTTGAGACAGCAGGAATTGAGCTTTGTAGATTGGGAGAATTAAAACCTATCTCAGAAGAAATCGAATGGTGGTTATATAACGATGTAGATATTGAAAAGTTTTTTAATAACAAGAGCGGAAACATTACAAAAATCATCAATAATATTATTTCAGGATATGAAGCAGGACAAGATTTAGGACTTGTTAGAACACAAAATCGCAAAGGCTGGGAAGACTGGTGTAAAAGTAGTGGATTTGATATAAACAATAAAAGCAGAATTCTTGTAAGTGTAGATAACGATACATACCCGTTACGAACATTTTCTCATATTTTAGATGCATGTAATAAAAAGTTTGACCCAGTTGAAATTATATTGTTTACAAATTCATACAATCCTAAAAAAGCAAGAGATGGTGTAAGAAACTTCGAAAAAACACTTGAATCTTTATACAAGTTGTCGTATAATATGATAACTACGTCAATTTTTGAAAAGATTGGAATGACACTAAGCAAAGTAGGCGACGAACGTCCGTGGAAAATACTAGGTGCAGTTCCGCAGATTAAAGATAGACATGCACTAGAAGGTGACAAATTAGTAGACACAAAGGACTATTAATGACTTATAAAGTTTACAACCAGGATTGTATTTCTGGTATGCGTGAACATATAGCAGATGGATCAGTGGATTTGATATTCACTGATCCTCCTTATGGCATCGAAGGAGATAAACTTGATGTTGTTTATCACAGAGATGAAAGCAATGTAGTTCCAGGTTATGTAGAAGTTCCATTAGAAACATACGATACATTCAGCAAAGAGTGGATTTCAGAGTGTGCTAGATGTTTACGACCAGGTGGTAGCATTTATATTGTAAGCGGATATACTAACCTACACCATGTATTGAACGCACTACACGCAACAGACTTACAAGAAATTAATCATATAATTGCAAAGTATTCATTTGGTGTAAGCACTAAAAAGAAATGGGTAAGCAGTCACTATCATGTGTTGTTTTGGCAAAAGCCAAATAGAGGTAAACAAAAACGTACATTTAATACAAACGTATATTACTCAGATCAAAAAGACAGTTATCATGATAGATTAACTGTACAAGATATGCCACGTGATTACAAGCCAGGTCAAATAAAAAACAAAAATCAATTGAGTGAAGACTTTATTGAAAAATTTGTTTTATACAGTAGTAACAGAGAAGAAACTGTAATGGATCCGTTCTGTGGCGGCTTTACAACTGCACGTACTGCATTACGTTATGGTAGAAACTTTATCGGCTTTGAATTAAACAAAAATGCATATGATGCATTTTTACCCACACTAGATCAAATTACTCCAAAAGATGATCCTATTCCAATCGATCCTAGTCCAGAAGAACTTGCAAAGCGTAACAAAATGCGTGAAGGCTGGGCAAACAAAAGAGCACAACGTAAAGCAGAACTAGACAATGATTTATTTGAGGTTGACAATGGCTAAACTAGTTGCAAAGAATATGATTATAACAAAAAACAAAGATTCGATGGCATTTGCTGTAAGTCGTAAACATAACCGTGTAACTATTGATTGTTATAAAGATTATAAATTTGATCAAACGATTGAAACAGATCTTGACAAAGGCACAGAATTGTATTATAATGCTATTAGTAATGAAGGATATGAAGAGGCTTTTTAATGGCAACCTATGTACTAGTAGACACACTTAACACATTCTTTCGTGCTCGTCATGTTGTGCGTGGCGACATCGATACTAAAGTCGGTATGGCACTACACATTACACTTAACAGTGTAAAGAAAGCATGGCGTGACTTTGACGCAGATCATGTTGTGTTTTGTTTAGAAGGACGCAGTTGGCGTAAGGACTATTATGAGCCTTACAAACGTAATCGCAAAGAACACCGAGATGCAATGAGTCCACGTGAAGCAGAAGAAGATAAAATCTTTTTTGAAGTGTTTGACGACTTTAAACAGTTTGTAGATACAAAAACAAACTGCACTGTGTTACACAATTCTGTACTAGAAGCAGACGACTTAATTGCAGGCTGGATACAAAATCATCCCAACGACAAACATATTATTATTTCAACAGACGGTGACTTTGCACAACTTATTGCTCATAATGTACAACAGTACAACGGTGTGAGCAACACAACTATTACATACAAAGGCTACTTTGACGATAAAGGTCATGCGGTAGTTGATAAGAAAACGGGTGAAGCAAAGGCTGCTCCTGACCCTGAATTTATGTTGTTTGAAAAATGTATGCGTGGTGACACTAGTGACAACGTGTTTAGTGCATATCCAGGTGTACGCAAAAAAGGCACAAAGAACAAAGTAGGTTTGTTAGAAGCGTTTGCTGACAAAGACACAAAAGGCTTCAACTGGAACAACATGATGTTACAACGTTGGGTAGATCATGAAGGTGCAGAACATCGTGTGCTAGATGATTACAACCGCAATGTTACATTGTGTGATCTTACAGCACAACCAGATGATATTAGAGAACAAATTGATACGACTATTCAAACTGTAGAATCTAAAAATATTTCACAAGTAGGCATGCGCCTTATGAAATTCTGTGCAAAGTGGGATATGCAACGTGTAGCAGATCAAGCAGCAACATTTGCAGAACCTTTACAAGCGAGGTATATTAAATGACAATGAATGTAAAACCAGTATTAAAAGATAAATTTTGGATTGTTGAGGATGAAGGCATCCGTATAGGTACACTTACTAAAGACGAAGATAAATTTATCTATACAAAAAAAGGCGTAGTTACATTTCATAGTGAAACACAAATTAAACAAGAATTTGGCAAAAGTTTCTTAACAGCAAAAATTACAACACCCGATGTAGATGAAGACACAAGAGAAATACACGGCTTTCCTACAAAAAACAAACCTTATAACAGTATGTTTGATATAAGCAGAAACTTGCCGCTTTTTACAAAAAGTGAAAAATCTAAAAGTGTATATTGTGCAGGATACTATCTAATTAAATTTAACAAAAACTGGTTAAAAAGTTTTTGCCCTAAGTTAATTACACTTGAGCGAAATAAGTATATGGGTCCATACAAAACTGAATTAGAAATGAAATTAATGTTAAGCAATGTCAACAGAACCTCTTAATACACAACCTATACAGCAATTTATTAAACAAGTACAGGCTGCTGAGAATAGTAGAGCCAAGGATTTGCGTTTAGATATTACTACTGCAAAAAACTTGGCTTTTACTATGGGCATTGTAATGTCTAGATTACAAGGCGACATGGAAAAATATGTAAAAGAAAACAGCGGCGGACTCGGAGATCAGGTAATAAAAGTTGATATAGACGCCGGAACTGGTTGGTAAAAAGATAAATATATACGTAGTTTTTAAAAGGATACGTATATGTCAAGACCAAAGCCTACAATACTGTTAGAATTTACAAATAGTGCAACGTACAAATGTGAGCAAATTTTAGATGCAGATGCAATCTGGGCAGTATTCTACGACGGCAAGCCTTTTAATTTAAAAAGTAGTAATTCAATTACAAACTATCCAGGTCCTAAGTATAAGAAAACAAGTTTTTCTAATCCAGGACATGCACATAATCTTGCAAAAAGATTAAATCAACAATTTAAAACAGATAAATTTGTAGTAATAAAGTTGACACAAGGTGAAGTTGTATCAGAATAGTACCGTTCTTTCTGCACAACCATTAGGTGGATATACGCTTAGTGAAGGACCTTACGAATGGATAGATAAATTAATTGATCATTGGAATAGATCTCGCCTTGTAATTGATCAAATGTCAGAAGCATTTCCTCTACATAACCACTACAAATATATTCACAATAAAATACCTAGAGGTAAACCTCTTTATATAATTACTAGCAATTTGTACGAACAAAAAAGATACAAAAGATGGTTCAAGGCACAAAGTCAATTTACAACACCTATTAATATAATTGCACAACCTGTTTGGGCAGAGCGTGTAAAAACTGATCATGTTCCTATTCCAATTAAAGAATACAACAATACAAGAAAACATTTGTTTAATTGTTTAAACAGGCAAAATAGACAGCACAGATTAAGTATAATTATTAAACTAAAAAAACTAGGCCTTATAAAAAACAACCTTGTTAGTTATCCAGAGCACGAAGAATTAGAAAACAGTCCCCTTGTGGTTGATAGAAAAGATTTTGATGTAAACTGGGCTAACAATTTCAATAGAGATATTTTTCTTAACACATGGTTTAGTGTTGTAAATGAAACTTTCTTTAATGAAGATGCAATGTTTCATTCAGAAAAAATATTTAAAACTATTCTTGCTGCACATCCTTTTGTCATTGTAGGCAAAAATAATAGTTTAAAAAGTTTACATAAATTAGGATTTAAAACATTTAATAATTTCTGGTCAGAAGATTATGATAAAGAAATAGATCAAGAAAAAAGACTACAAAAGATTGTAGAAACTATAGATTATATCTGTAAATTAGATTGGCAAACTATTTGGCCTGATATAAGCAAAATAATAGAATACAATCAAGCATTCTTATTGCACAATAGATTTGCAGATTACGATTAAATACCATATGAAATGGAAAGAAGCATATACAAAGATATTTTTAAAACAAATAGGAGAAGCAGATTCTTCTAGTAATGTAAAAATACATTTGCCTATATGGTGGAAAAATACTAGAGAAAAAGACGAAGGCGGACTACGTTTAACTGATGAAGGATGGAATGTAGTACAAAGTATTGAACTAGCAAACTATGAGATACCTTTTCCGTTAGACATGCCTATCACAACACAAATTATAATTTGGCTGGATCATTTTATAGATTGTCCATATTACCTTACATCAAGAGCAGTGTACGTAACAAATGAAAAGAAAGCAGTCGAACTTACTCTTTTCTCAGGAGATATAAGAAAATACGGTTTAGCAAAAGCTTTAAAAAGATCAAAAAAAATAGAAAATAGTGGTTGACACTTTCTTGTTTGGTGCTATATTAGTTGTATAGGCACTGATTAACATTGAAAGGAATACACAGATGAGTGTTGCAGAAATTACACGTACTGTAAGCCCTAACAAGGCTAAATCACGAATTCAGCGAGCAATTGCTAAAAAACGTCCAATCTTCCTGTGGGGGCCTCCAGGTATTGGTAAATCCGAAATTGTTGAACAGATTCAAACTTCAACACCTAATTCATATCTCATTGACGTTCGTTTGTCACTTTGGGAACCTACAGATATCAAAGGTATGCCCTACTACAGTGCAAATGATAACACAATGAAATGGGCTCCTCCTGTAGAACTTCCAAGCGAAGAATTTGCTAAAAAATTCTCGACAATTTATTTGTTTTTAGATGAGTTGAACTCAGCGGCACCTGCTGTACAAGCGGCTGCATATCAACTTATTCTTAACCGTAAGGTTGGTACATATGTACTACCTGACAATGTAGTAATCATTGCGGCTGGTAACCGCGAAGCAGACAAAGGTGTTACTTACCGCATGCCTGCTCCGCTTGCTAACCGTTTTGTACACTTGGAACTGGCTGTTGATTTCAATGACTGGTTTGAGTGGGCTGTTGCTAACAAGATACACAAAGATGTAGTTGGTTATCTTCAGTTTGCAAAAAAAGATTTGTTTGACTTTGATCCTCGTAGTCCAAGTCGTTCGTTTGCAACACCACGAACATGGACGTTTGTGAGCGAATTGCTTGACGATGAAGATGATCAAGAAGTTATTACAGATCTTGTAGCGGGTTCGGTTGGCGAAGGACTTGCTGTTAAGTTTATGGCACACCGTAAAGTTGCATCGAGTATGCCAAATCCATCAGACATCTTAGATGGTAAAGTAAAAGAGTTGAACACAAAAGAAATCAGTGCCATGTATTCCTTGACTGTTTCACTTTGTTACGAACTTCAAGATGCAGATGCAAAAAATGATAAAAAGTTTGATGCTAAGGTGAATAACTTTTTGCGTTTTGCAATGGATAATTTCGATACGGAATTGGTTGTTATGGGTATCAAACTTGCTCTTACTCAATACAGTCTTCCAATCGATCCAGATGCTGTTGAGTGTTTTGATGAGTTCCATGATCGTTATGGAAAGTATATTAAGGCAGCACAACAGTAAGTGTGCCACAGGAATGGGCAGGGTATATACTCTGCCCATTTTTTCTTTTTAATGGTTGACAAAAAACTTAAATATGTTATATTAAATATAGGCACTGATATAAGAGGAATGACATGTTAGATTTTTTACCGCAATACGTTGCAATGCAAATGTCTACAGACAAGACTGCAAGTAAACTTAAAAATTGGCAACCTGATCTAGATATTACAGAAGATGCTCTTTCTGTGATGCGTGAAGAAGTATTAGATCGTATCATTGTTGCACGAGTAGGTTTGCTACTCCGTCATCCATTTTTTGGTAATATGGCAACACGTCTTAAAATTGTTGCTGCTGACGACTGGATTCCGACTGCCGCTGTAGATGGTCGTAATTTGTATTTTAACACTCAATTCTTTAATGCAATGGATAATAAAGAAATTGAGTTTGTAATTGCACACGAAATTCTACACTGTGTATTTGATCACTTAGGTCGTAGAGATGATCGTCATCCTATGCTTTATAATATTTCAGCAGATTATATTGTTAACAATTTACTTGTTCGCGATCGTATTGGTGTTAAACCCAGCATCGTTGATTGTTTTCAAGACTTTAAATACGAAGGGTGGACTTCGGAAGAAGTATACGATGATCTGTTTCCAGAGTTTGAAAAACAAGGCCAAGAATTCCTAAAACAATTAGGAGAGATGCTAGACGAACACCTTGATTTAGAAGGAGATGACGGAGACGAAGAAGGCGAAGGTAAGGGTAAAGCACCTAAATATTCAAAAGAAGAAATGAAACAAATTCGTGACGAAATCAAAGAGAGCATGATTTCAGCAGCAAATGCCGCAGGCGCTGGTAACACTCCGGGCGAAATTGCAAGAATTATTAAAGACCTTACTGAGCCTAAAATGAACTGGGGTGAAATCATCCGTCAGCAAATCCAAAGCACCGTAAAAAATGATTTTACATTTATGCGTCCTTCACGCAAAGGCTGGCATACTGGTGTTATTTTGCCAGGCATGAACTTTCAAGAAACTATTGATGTTTGTATTGGTGTTGACATGTCAGGCTCCATTGGAAACGAACAAGCAAACATTTTTCTAAGCGAAGTACAAGGCATTATGGACCAATTCAAAGATTACAATATTAAATTGTGGTGCTTTGATACTAAAGTATACAATGAACAAGATTTTAGTGCCGATTGCGGCGAAAGTCTCACCGACTACGAAGTTATGGGAGGCGGTGGCACTGACTTTGATGCTAACTGGACCTACATGAAAGCAAACGATATTACGCCTAAGAAGTTTATTATGTTTACAGATGGCTATCCTTTCGGTAGCTGGGGTGATCCAGATTACTGTGATACTATTTTTATTATCCATGGACACCATGATAAAGGACTAGAAGCACCATTTGGTCTTACTGCACATTACGAAGAATTAAATGGATAAAATCAAAATTAACCCTTTAAACGTTTTTGATATTAGACGGGTGGATTTTTGTCCACCCTATTGGGAATGTATGGTTATTCCCCAAAAATATAATATTCAAAAGGCACTAGAAGAATGGGTGCAAACAAATCTTAAAGGAAGATATTATATCGATAAAGAAGTTGTTTATGAAGCAGAACAACCGTTAGCAAGTAAAGTTAAAATAGCGTTTGAAGAATCAAAAGAACTAAGTTATTTTGCACTTGCTTGTCCACTTTTAAAATATAGAAACTAGACATCAAATAATTACATTATAAAGGAGATTCCGAATATGTCTGAACAAGAACAACAACCAAATCCTATGGATCTAAACATTCAAGATCTAGCAGTTATGAAAGGTATTATTGACATCGCTAGTGAGCGTGGTTCATTTAAACCAGGAGAGATGGCTGCTGTAGGTACAGTATACAACAAATTAGAAGCGTTCTTAAAAAATGTTGAAGAACAGCAAAAAGCAGCACAGGCTGAACAAGGAGACGCACCTGATCCAGATGCGCCAAAACCAGAAAAGGAAGTAGAAGAAGATGCCACTTAAACACGTAGGAAGACTTGCAAAAAATAAGAAGTCTGTGGTAGTAGCATATAGAACAATTCCAAATGACGTTGAAAATTGTTTAGTTGTTATGACCGAATCACTACCATCAGACGAACATGATGCACTAATGAGACTTGTTGAATCACCAGCAGGTCAAACCTCAAACGAACTTGCAGAAGCAATGGCTCGCGATACTTTGCCAGATGGCAGAAATATGCTTGCAGCATTTCATTCAACGGGAAGATTAAATAAATTTCCAACAAATGAAATTGAGATGGTTCCTGACAGATCAACATCGATTATGTTAGATGAACTTAATAGGATTATTGCTGAACAACAAGGTGTAGCATTAGACGATATTGCTATTAAGCCCGAGTTCAAAGAAGCAAAAACACAAGCAGCGCCAGCAGATGATTATGTACAAGAACCTGTTGCACAACAGACCTCTGCGCCAGCAGATAGTGTATTATCTGATGAAGATCTAGCAGCAAGTTATAGATCACAAGCAGATAGGCTTTTTAAAGAAGCCAAAGCCTTAAGAGAACAAGCAGAAGAACTTGTTCCTACCAAAAAGAAAAAAACAACAACAAGTGCCTAAGAAACTTATTGATTACGAAGCAGATACGGAAACACACTGGGATGACATATTCGAATCCATTGAAATGGAAGTACTGCCTATTGAATACCTCAGTAGAATTGTAATTAAGTTTCATAACGGTACACAATGGGACATCGATGTTGACGATAGTAAGAAAAAACAAACTATTGACCAAATCGAAGAGACCCTTGATAATTTGTTTATGCAATACGAAGACCAAATTGATATCGTAGATTTTAGGCTAGATACTAAACAACTAAAAAGCGATCTTGCTAAAAGAGTTCATAAATTCCTTAAACTAAATCGATAAACAAAACCTCCTAAGGTGATAAATACATACAAATACTATTATCACCTTAGGAGAACATAAAATGACATTGAGACTTCGCCGCGGAACAAACCTTGAAAGGTTGGGCGTTACGTTTGCAGAAGGCGAACTAGTTTACACAACTGATACACAAGAAATTTACGTGGGCGATGGCAGCACACTAGGCGGTATCAGAGTTACAGGTAGTGTAAGTGGTTCCCCAGCAGTACTAAGCCAAAATTTAGATCTTAATAACTTTGACATTGTAGGTACAGGTAATATCACAATCGGTGGTACTATTAGTCCTACATCAGTTGCTGCTGCTGCTAATGTTAGCGCAAATACAATGACAGCAACTGGTTCTGTTACCGCAGGGTCATTTGTAGGTGACGGTAGCGGACTTACAAACTTACCAGTAACAGGCGGAGGAGGAGGAGGCACAGGCATCCTCGAAGGCCAAACATATGATATTAGTATTACAGGTGATGTAGTAGCAGATGATTCAACTATTATGGTTGATACGTTCTCTAAAACAGTAACAGCAAACTTTTTTGTAGGTGACGGTAGTCTTTTAACAAATCTTCCAAGTACTGGCGGAGGTGGCGGTGAAGGTGTTGTAGGTGGTGGTAACTATAATATCAACATTGTTGCTGATGATAGCACATTATTGTTAGATGCAACAAATCAAACGTTTGCTGGTTTAGGATTAACAATTACCGGAAATTCATTCTTCAACGGTAATATAGAAGCTGATCAAATTTTTGGTCCGTTAGATGGTGACGTTACAGGTAGTATTTTCTCAGACAGTAGTTTTGTAATGGTAGATTCTGTTGCAGGAAAATTAAGAGCAGATACAGAATACACAGGCAGTGGTGTTATTACATCACCAGATCAAAACATAGATATTACTGCACCAAGTGGCTCTGTTAACGTCAACGGTGTAAACTTTTTAAACAACAAAGATGTTGTCCCTGTTGTTAGCGGAACAGGTAAAATTGGTAGAGTAGGAACAAAGTTTGAAGAAGTTAACGCAACAACTGGTAACTTTGATAGAGTAACGGGTGATGCAAGCGGATTGTTTAATTTTCCTCCTACTATTGGTATTGTTGACGGACAAACATATACCATTGATGTACAAGGTAATCTAATCGGCGAAGATTCTACAATACTTGTTGATGGTGTAAGTAATCAACTTAATGGTAACGTGCAAGGTAATGTTATTGCAGATGATTCAGCAGTAATAGTAAATGCAGCGGATAAAACTTTTACAGGAAATTTATTTATAGGTGCTTTTGAATGTTCACCGACAGGAGTTTTCCAAGGTGATTTATTTGGTAATACATTCGGTGACTTATACGACGAAGCATCTGTTAGTTTAACATCAGTAGAACTATCAGAAATGCACTTTACTAGATGGTTGCCAAATGATTTAACAGTTTTATTTGAAAACAGATCGCAAACAACAGGTGATCAAGTTATTCAATTTAATTCTTTTGAAGGAAGAATGCAATTAGATCTCAAAAAGAATAAAGCAGATGCAGCACTAGATGACGGAGTTTATGATATCAGAGGCGAAATAAAATTTGGCGCAATATCAGATATTGACGGGGATATCAATAGTTCCAAAATTACAGCTGGACACGATGCATTATTCATAGGTGTTGCTAAAAACAACGATTTGACAATTGACGAAAAGTTTGTTATGTTTACAACAAACGATTCAGATCAAATCAAAGTAGGTATTGGTAAAGCAACTGTTAGTGCAGAATTAGATGTTAATGGTTCAGGTATTTTTGAGGGTGATGTTACAGCGTCGGCGTTTAAAGGTAGTTTAGTTGCTGACGATTCTACAATTATAGTAGATGCTGTAGAAAATACTATCACATCAGGTGGCTACATACAGTTTGGTCAATACACAACAGCAAATAGAAATGCATTAACTGCTGTCAACGGCATGGTTATTTACAACGAATCAGTAGACAGATTCCAAGGTTATCAAAACGGTGCTTGGATTAATTTAGACGATGGTACGGCTGCATAATTGTTACCAATTGTAATATCTCACGGAAGTGGGGGCATTGGTAATTGTGAGTTAAAACTTAAAAAAGAATTTGAAGAATTAGGGCATGAAGTAATCTTAAATGATTACTTTAGCCCGCACGGTATAGATTGCTTGTACTGGACATTAGAAGATGAACATGATGTTACACTACAAGAAATGATCTATGATATTCCTTTTCCGGACGAATGCATACACATTGGATTAAGTTTAGGTGGATATTTAGGGTTAGTTCATTCAGAAAAGTTTGTTAGTAATCATATATTTTATCCAGGTATGCTAGGTTTTACAAAAGAAACTTTATCAAAAGATTATTCAAACACTACAGTCTACAGTGCAGAACTAGACAATTGGTGTGATAACATAACTGAATTTTGCGATCAAGCAAAAAACATCAGCCATATTAGGCTTGCAAATTGCTATCACGGCTTTATGAACAAAAATAATTCATTTGAAGTTATCAAGCCAATAATTCCATTAGAAGAAGATACTAGACAAAATACATTTAACATGTCAAAAACTATACAAAAATATCCGTACAAAGAAGAAAAAATTAGGTTGCAATATTCTGAAAATGCGTATATAATGTGTATGAATATGATAAAGCATGATATAAATGAAAACACTAATAATAGCACATGAACGAAGTTTAAACAAATGCGAAGGCCTTGTTACAGCATTAAGAAAAAATTGTAGTATTGTAACTGATTTTGAACCTGCACCAGATCATGAACATTTTATAGATCTACCACAAGAAGTGTTTATTTGTAAAGGGTTTGACATTCTTGAAATTACAAAACGTTTCAGTTGTGTAGACAGAATTTATACTATTAGCGAAAACTTACTTCCTATTCAAGCACAACTAGAATCATTTTACGGCATTAAAAATATAAGTGCATTTGCAGCAGAAATATTGAGCAACAAACAGAAGTTTGATGACTTTTGTAGACAAGTTGGTATGGATGTACTAGTACCAAAAAGTATTACTCCTACATTTTACAACCAACTAAAAGCATTTAAAAACAAAGAAATGTTTAGTAAACCAGACATTGGTACAGGAAGTAACGTCTTTTATCCAGGTGACGATGCAAGCAATCCTGTAATAGAATATAGAAGATGGAATAACATGCATCATTTCTTAGATCATATTAAATCTAAGAATATACACAATGAATTTTTTGATCTTAACAGACAAGGTATACATACACAACGTTTTAATTTTAAACCGTGTAAAATTATGTTTCAAGAATATATTTGGAGCGAAGAACCTAGTATTAGTCCTTACGGATATGTAAAAGATGGAAAAGTAAACATTGCATTCTATGTAAAAAATAGTAAGATAAAATATGGCGACGAATTAGATCATAATAGCAATCCAATAGAAAGTCATAGTAAAAGTAAAAAAAGTGATATTGTTAGAGAACGTGCAGTATGGATTGTAACCGCAGATGAAGTTCCTACAGATTTTCCAGGATTATGTCAATTCTTCTTGCAAACTATTGTAGATAAACTTGCAATCAAAGATATGTTTTTTGCAGGTCCTGACTTTCATTTTAACAATGGTAGAAAGGTTGCTATTGACTTTAATCCAAGACCAGGACAATTTGTTAACATTTTAGACAGAATGAACGATGGCAAAATTATTAGTAATATGTTGCAAGGAAAAGAAATAAATTTACAAAAAAGACTATTATGGGGATGTGCTGTATTACAACCTGGAAAAATTAAAGAAGTAAAAAATTTAGAAAATATTACACCATATCTAAATAAACAAAACACTGAAATAAAGACAGGCATACGCATTCCTGCATTTCAAAATTTACAAGATAAAAATTTTAATGTAAATTTAGATATTACAGGAACAAATGAAAAAGAATTATTTGATAATTATAATTCAGTAAACAATAAACTACGAGCAAATATATTGGTCAAGTAAAGCTTTATAACATCCTGTATCAAATTTTAAACAAACAACAAGCATAATACAATCATCAACTGTGCTAAAAACAGTGTGTCTTTTATTAGCATTGAAGTAGAATAAATTACTATCATCATACTGTGGTATTGTATCTTCATAAACAAATTTTAAAAAATGTTTATTACAGTTATGAACAAAACCAATCAATCTTATTTCATCGTAATCATATGTTGTTTTATTAATATCATAGTGTTCAGGAAAAAAGCCACCTTCATCTAATTTTAAAAAATGACAGCGTCCTAGCCATGGTTTAAAAGGTTCTAAAATGCTTTGCAATGTAGGACTAGCCTCATATACAGGTGTAGGCTTGTCTATGTCATGATTGGTAATATTAGTATTATATTTTTTATTGTATTCTGAAAGACTGTCTAAGTCAGGAATGCCGCTCAAACCACCATCTAAACTAGTAACACTTAATCCCCATCTATTGTTAGGTTTTCTAGTATTGTATGGTTTCCAATCATCTTTGAATGGTTCAATTTCTTTCATAAGATTATCATGATGAAAAACATCTAATTCTAACCAATCTCCCATCATGGCTAATCTTTGCATTGCAATCAATTGTTCGTTCATATCACTTCCCAAATATTTTGCTTCGTATAGAAGACTTCTGCATCTTTTTCAACAAGTCTACACAATCCTTGCGGAATGAAAACTTTTTCAACAACCCTGTTGGTCCTAAAACTGTTTGGACTTTTGTCAACTTCACTATTTGTTGTAAAAACTATTCTTTTAGCACCTTTGCTTTTAGCATACTCAATTTGATAAGGAAGTATATGACCCCAATTAAAATCATTATGCATCTTTTTTATACTTCCTGGTGCTTTTCCTCTGTATTCTTTAAGTGTTGCAGTGCGCAAACAAACTCTGTAACTATCTGGTATATAATCGTCAAAAGCGTGGCAGCCGCTTATGCTAACAATTTTATTGTCAACCCAAGTACACCACCACGCTTCATCTTTCCATTTACCAAACTTCATAGACACCTTTGAAACATTGTTTTCTAATCCTTGTTCAGCACACGACTGCATAAAGTCATATATCTGACTAGGTAGATTATCTACATAAAGGCGTCTAATTTCGAAGTTCATTGTGAGAAGTTTTCTACCGCTTCTTCAAACATAGCAACATTTGTTGGTGTTCCGCCAATATAAGTTTTTGTGCCTGAAAACTTATCTTGCCATTCTGGTGTCATAGACAAATTACCAACAATTGCACGAAGTTCTGTTGTAGTGTTGTTGTCTAGCCAAACTGTGTTGATTGCATCAACAAAACGGAAACCTAGATCGCCTGTTTCACTAAATGCAAAACATGTTGTGTTTGCATCTTCTTCGATAGCAGTTTGTCTAGTTGTAATAGTAAACACTGTATCTGCATCACCTGCAAGATAACCTTTTGTTGTACTACCACTACCACCAAATGGTACAACTGTAAATGTTGCTCCTGTTGCTTGTTCTAAGTTTCCTAAGAATTTCGCTACTGGTGCGCTACCCCATGTTGCAATCTTTACTTCCTGTCCGTTAAGATCTTCTAGTGTTGTAAATTCTCTACTACACATCATAGTTTCATATGTCATTAGAGCAACAAGTGTGTCTTCACTTACTTCTACTGATGGCATTTTAGGATCTCCAGGCCATTCACTACTCCAAATAGTAAGTGCATTGCCTTTTGCTAAATAGGTTGATGCTGTTACAGGATTATTTGCCTGTACAAATTGATGATCAATTTTGTTTCCAATTTCAGTCAATACTTGTCTAAAAGCACCCTCTTCTGAACCTGGATTTACAATTAAAATTTCTGCGTTTGCAGATGTTGCAATAAACATTGCTGTTAGTGCTGTGATAAATTTTTTCATTTTTTCTCCTAAGATAATATTATAACAGTCCTTACAAAACTTTCATAGAACAAGTCACTAAGGAAATATCCATAAATGACTGGGCTCGTATCGTAATTTCGTAGAAAATATCCTAGTACCATTGCAATCAGTATACATGCTACCATCCATTCGTGTATAGGAAAGATAACGACACTTATTACACTTATAGTAGTTAGGATCAACGTATTTGCATATACTCTATATTGTTTATAAAGATACACTATTTGACCTAACAGGTTAAAACCATACCAACTTAAAAGTAAACATATTAATGTCACTACCGGTATAAAGTAAAGTATAGAAGACAGTTTGTCTACTGTGTTTTCTATATTAAATTGATAACCACTTTCTAACATCAAGTAGTACACAATTACTTCACTACCCGTAATAGGTATAGCAAGGATTAGCAAAGGCAACAAACTGGATAATGCTCCACTATTGTTAGCAGCCTCTGCGGCAGCAATGCTTTTAAGTACAGGCTTTTTAAAAAAGCGTTTTACAATGCCTGCACTAGCATAACTACCAAGAATATTCGTTATGCCAGGAATAAGACCGCACCAAAATCCAATAAAGCTACCTAACAGGCTTGGACCAAATGTGCCTTTTCCTATTGCATACTTACTTATCTTGCTAGGTTGGGAAATAGAAATGTTATGAATTTTTAGTATCTCAGGAAACAGATACAATCCAATCATTACACTTGCAAAAGGTATTCCTAAACTAAGATAAAAATTGTTAAAAACAAGAAACTGATCAAATGTAATCGGATCAATTCCTTGATGTGATATTAATCCTCCAAAACAAAACAGTAATAATGTCAAAAGTTTATTCTGTTTTGTAAAAAATGTAATCATACATATTGCAACTAGTATTACAATTGTTTGTATAATACTGTTATAAAATTTGAATACATGCATAATACTAGGCAAGGCAACTAAAAACAAACACATTGCAAATGCTACACCAACGGTGCTACTAATTGCGTTACTTGTTACAGCAAGGCCGCCTGCGCCTTTTTGAAACATTTTATGTCCGTATCTTGCTGTGCTAATTGCAGTAGCATCTCCGGGTATACCGTATAAGATTGCTGTAACACTATTAGTATAGTTAGTGGTAATGAGTATAGCAACATAACACGCCATAATATTAACCGCACTAGTTGACGCTAAAAACGGGTATAAGACACCAATAGCAACAAATGGACCAGCACCTGGCACTAACCCGGCTAAAAGACCAGTTAGTAAACCGATACCACTCCAAATTCCTAATTCAATCATTTACTATTATTTTTCTATCAACAACGTTGTTAGGTGTAATCATTTCTTTATCGTTATCACTAATTTTACAACACATTTTTCTGCATACTTTAGGACATTTACTCCAAATTAATAAGTTACTAAAGTTTAAAAATTTATCTTTAATACTATCTAAACCTTCTGATATGTGTCCTACAGAACTTATGTCGTTATCTATCCAACAACAAGGATAATAGTTACCTTGCGAATTTATATAATGCATGTCTCCAGTATAACAGAAAGGTGCTAATTCGTCAAGTGTTTCTCTTTTTACATAATCAAACCATTCTGGATTATAATAGTCTTTAACTTGGCCATTATTGGACATGTCATCATGTATAGTCCAACTTTTTTTAATTTTAAATTCATTCATGCCTATTTTTTTACTTAAGGCTATTGCTTCTTCAACTTGATGATGATTGTGTTCAAAAACAATATACTTCCATATAATCTGACATTTGCGTTTAGTAGTTGCTATAAGTTCAAAAAGTTCTTGTATTTTGTTCCAATTACTGTTAACTCTGTATATGCTATTAGTGTCTTGTAGGCCGTCTATACTAAGTTCAACAATACTAGACTCGGGCCATGTTTCTAGCACTCTTTGCCAAAACTCTTTTGTTTGCATTCCATTTGTTGTAACTTGTAATTCATTTGCTGGGAAAAAATGTTCTGAAATTTTGTGGAAATCAGGATGATATATAGGATCTCCCAAATTACCTTGAAAAAATATGTAATCATATTTTTCAGGATTAGGCAAAAAGTTGAGAAGTAATTTAGTATCAATGTCTGACTTAGAACCAGGCCCGTGCATAGTTCTAATACATGCAGGACATGCTAGTGGACATCTGTTTGTTAGTTCAATGTGCCAGCCTGTATACTTAAACTCGCCCAAAGGCCCATCTACGTTCATAGCACCACCAACATTCTGTTTCGCAATGATCTTCGAAATCGTTTAGCGCAGGACCATCTCTGTTTTCACAAGATCTTGTTATATCAAACAATTCCATAATATCGTAGTGATGATATAATTCTGCTACTTTCCTTTTATCATGATTAATAAAAGGTCTTACCATTGGAACTTTTTCGTCCTTGCCTCTCCAAGTAGACCAATAAACTTCGACATCAGGTTCGTCTCTTTCAACTGCTCTTGTATTCCAATCTGCATTTGAAATGTCTTCAGGATGCTCGTCAAAGTCTAATTCAATTGCTCTAGTGTATTTAGGATTGCAAGGCCAAAAATTCCTGCCTTTTTCATCGGGAGGATTTGCTGTAATTCCTGCAAATGTAATATCAATATCTCTGTTTAAAATTAAATCCCTTACTAATTCTTCTTGTCGAGAATTATATTCTTCATATCTGCATACAGCACAATGTGTATCTTTGATTTCAATATTAGGATATCTATTTCGCATCCATTCAATTACTCTTCTGGCAAATTTTATATTGTATGGTTTAACATCTGCTGTAGCAGTAATTGGTTGAATATATTCAATATCTATATTCTCATCAGTTATTTTTTTACAAATCATATAAAGAATCATTGCACTGTCAGGTCCACCTGACAATTTCATACCAATTCTTTTGGTTCCGTGTAAATCTATTGTAACGCCTTTTTCAATCATACCTTCTCCTATACACTAATTATTTGTTGTATTCATAAATCCACTCAAACCTGGGCTCTACATCTAAAAGGTGTTGTCTTCTAATATTATCTAATGTTGTTGTGTAAGAATACAAATTGCATAAAAGTTTGTATTGTTTGTCTATGCTTATACCAAACAAATCTGTTGCACTAGTTGCAAAATATTTTTTCCAATGAGAATAGTTTGTAGTTTCTAATATTTTTTGTTTTATATGTAAAGGTGTAATCAACGGATTCAAATACATAGGATCAAGAACTTGATGTCCAAAATCAATAGAGTTTTCTATTTTACTCTGTAAACTATCAAAATTATAGATACCATAAATGTTTGCAGTATAAATCCATCCAATTTCATTTGCATTAGGAAACGTTTTGTAAGATTTCCAATTATCTAATGATTCTTCAAATGTAAATTTTCCGCCTCTAATGTATTGATACATCTCTCCATCAGATTCTACTGAAAAGAAAATATTCAGTTTATCAAATTTAGCAAACAATCTCTTTTCATCTTTAGTCAATTTATGTGTGCCATTGGTAATAATCTGTAATTTTACGTTATGCTTGTTTGGAATACATTCTATAAACTCAAAGAATCTTGGATGCATAAAAGGTTCTCCACCTTTTATAATAATATACCTTAAAGAATCTAAACTAGATAAAAATTTTATCATATCGCCATTTATATTATCAAGAATCTTATTATTATCAAAATCGTCTAACGTAAAATCAACTTTATCTTTAAGGTGTCCATCTTTTATCCAACTAGACGACTGTCCAGGATTACACATTCTACATTTGAGATTGCATAGATTACCTATATCAATATCTAAAAATTCTATATCAAAATTTACCTGTTGACTGAACCAATCGTAATGATATAAACGTCTACTTTGTTCGTTTCTCACTTCTCTATTTGTACAAGAAATGCACCCTTTCGGAACATGTTGATCAAAATCTTTTATAGCATTTGTTCTGTCAACATTCAAAGAGTTGTAGTCAGTAAATTTTCCAAACTTATAAGTGCTATGGCCGCAAGGATTTAGATTGCCTGTAGAATCTACAGATAAACCTTTATAAGCAAACCAACAACTAGGTTTAGATTCCAACAAACTCTTTATACCTTTGCGTAACTTTACCTGTAATTTTTGCAATGTTTCTAGGCCATGGTCCAGTGTTAGCAGTGCTATGTGGTATGTTTGCCCAATCAAACCAAATTACATCTCCTGCATGCCAAGGTGGTACGTAGGTATTACCAAATTGAATAATATGTCCAGGTGCCCAATCATCAAGCATTACAAAGCATCTACCCCATTCATCGTCTGTTGCTCTACTACTTGTTTGATCTGTACGTTCTTTTCGTAAACCAGTTAAACTATCTATATGTAAATGTAGCATCATTCCTGTATGTTGAGTTTGAATATTTGTTTGTGCATTTTCTAAACCGATTTGTTCGGCTAGACTGTTTAGTATTGGTGTTTCATCCGTTGTTGTCCACTGTCTGTATACAACAAAGTCTAAAGGTATACCCCAATCCTTGCAAAGCAATTCTTCATAGTCATAATTAAAACTGTCGCCTTCTGGAGACACAGGCGAAGGCCAATAAAAGTCGTATTGATTAGCATTTGCAATAGGTATTTCATCTTTCCATGTAGGTTCTATATTTCCTACTGTTCTAAAGCTTTTGCCATGATCACTTTCTCTAAACGGATTAAAATCATAATTACTTTGTTCTACTGTTACGTCCCATCTATTTTTCACTGAGACTCTCCCTTTAATAATTTTTCAAATGCATCTGTTGTGCGTCCTGTAATTTTTGCTATAGTTCTACTATGTGGACTTAAATTTGCTGTACTATGCGGTGTACCATTGATACTAAAATATAATACATCCCCTGCTTTCCAATTATGTAATACTATATTACCAAATTGAAGTATTTGTCCCCAGTACCAGTCTTGAAGCATAACAATAACTCTTTCTTTATCTCCAGAAGATGAATCTATATGCAATGGAGTTGTCATTCCAGTAGTTTGTGTTTGAATACTTGTATTATATTCTTCAAATCCTAGTTTTTTACCGATACTACCGAGTATTGGAAATTCTGTAGTATCAACTATAACTCCGTTATACATGTGCGTTCCGGCAGATATGTGCTTTTCGATTGTTCCGTCACTAATAACAGGTTTTTGTAATTCTATAGCACGTTCGATTTCATCATTCCATTCATCAAACACATTACTTATTATTCTAATAGTATTGCTATCGTTTGCGTTAGGATCCCAATGATAATTAGACGCTGCTACTGTTACGTCCCATCTATTTTTCATGTGTCATCTCCACAAATATTCTATACATAGGCGGTCTATATAAATTACAATGATCATAATCTACTTTATCAATAGACAGTCCTACATGTTTAGCAAGTGTTTCTACGGCATGTTCGGTCCAATTGAAATACCAAGTATATTTCCAATCGCGATCATAAAAATAAAAAGCACTATTACGTTGAGCATGATCCATGTCTCCGTGTATCCAAGTGTGCGCATAAAGATGATCGGGCTGAAATACTTTATAATAGTGATGTACGTGCGACCACAAAAGTAACCCGCCCGGTGCCAAACATTCTTTGAGTTTTTTGAAGTTTCTAAATTGTTCATCGTAAGTATACCAATTCTGTGGGCCAAAGCAAATGATTATATCCCAAGTTTTACCTTGCGTAATAAAATCACTTTGCTTGGACAAAATATCTGCTTCTTCTCTATACGGATCAACTCCAGTAACATTATTCAAATGTTTTTTGTATTCGTTAACTCCGCAACCCATATCTAAAATTGTTAAATTAGGATTTTCTTTTTGCATAGCCTGTAATCTGTCTACAAGTGCTTGTCCTCTAATATTCCATTTGTTTGTAATAGGTTTTTCGTCAACATCATATATAGTTCCTACTACACCAGTTGTGCTAGTTCCATTTTCTCCGACAAAATAATTGTGCTGATATTGTGCGTCAATTTCTTTTACAAAATCTTGCATACGTTTACCAAACCATTGATCAACTTTTCCTAAGGAAATAGGATAATGCATATCACGAACAGTCATTGAAAATTCTTGTTCACATGCGTCAATAAATTCTTGTGTAAACGGCAATTGGCATATTGGAGATTCTGGTGCAATGTTCCAATAAAACATTTCTTGCACTTTATCCCAAATTAATTTATTAAGAGGATTGTTATACATGTTTACCTTTCTATACTAAACACTGCAAAATTATTATCTATACTACAAGGATTATAAACTTTACAATCTATTTTAAATTCAAATTCTAAAACATTTTTTAATTTAAATACGTCATGATAATTTACAGCATTTCCTAACTTGTTTTTTAATTCTTTGTTGTTATAATCAAATACACTAAAAACAACTTTTTTATTTGTTATTTTAAGAATATTTGACATTATGTGCATTATAGTGTCGTGATCACAACTGGTAAAAACACTGTTAACAAATGTAAAATCATGTGGACTGACTTTTGGAAACTCCAAAAGAGCATATCCTGTTTTATTATAGTATCTGTTGTACCTATTCCAATGTATAAAATTATGCTCAGGATAAATTTCTTTACCTAACTTGATTGCTTTTTCATTTACATCTATACATGTGTATTGTGCTATAGGTACATAGTATAATAAATTACCTGCTGCGCCTCCAATATCTAAAACACTACCTTGTCCTTTAAAATAATGTTGGAATACTTTACCTTGCTTTGCAGTTCCAATTTTTTGCTTTGTTGTTTTTGTTATTGGATAGACACTTATAAATTTGTCTAATTTTTCTCCTGGATAATTTTTATAATAGTCTCCTTTTTCGTATAAAATACGCTGTTTCAACATAAATTCTTTTTTATTATGAATTATTATACACTGAAAGGGATTATTATCTTTTACTCCTTTAATAGGTGCAGTGTAGAAAAAAACTTTACTAGGATCGTTAGCCCTTGCTTTATATATTTTTTCCATTATTATTTCTTTGTCTACATCTTGTCCAAGATACACCACACCCATTTCTTTAGAAGAATCCCAATCTTTAATAACATCAAAATTAGAACTGCCATCTAAAAATTGTATTTGATTTTTGACACGTGAAGTTTTTGCAAATGGACAAGCATTTTTTGGTTCAACACTTGTTTTGCTCCATTCTAAAAAATCATGCACAAAAGAATCAAATAATTTAGTCGACATAAAATATCTCGTTATTGTTATACATTTTCGTAATAGTACCTTTCTAAATGAGCAATTCCCATTTGTTGTCTTAATTTTTCCGAAAAAACGCATTCAATACGTAAACTGAAAGAATACCTCGGTGTGCTTTCGTGCGATCCATGATAGTTGTTTGTGTTAAAAAAAGCACTTCTAGATGTTATTGGAACAGGTACCTTTTCGTCTAAGACGTAAAATGTTTTGTCCGAGCTAAAGTTTATCCATATAAACTCTTCTCTGTGTGGTTTCGGTTTCCACGTTTCTAGTTCGTCGTCTGTGCCACTATCGACATGATACCAAGGAATAATGTCTGGTCTGTTTATAAAAAAACTACAATGACCTATTCTATCTAAAGGTAAAGATTCTATATATTCTATTAGAGGGGCAAAAGTGTCTTTTAAATCTTCTTTCCACTTTATCTTCTTCCACACATTATCATCTGTGTTTATCGAATCGTAGACATAACTATCATGACCACCTTCTCTTAATGCTAATACATAGTAAGGACTTCTAACACCATGTTTTAGTTCTGCTTGTAATATTTTTTTATTATCTTTAAGGTCACAGTCTAATATCTGTTTTGCATACCAAGCATCTTTAATTTGATTTCCTTTGAGATCAAAAGTTCTAATATTACAGTTGTGTCTGATATGATTCACACTATCCACAATCATATCTGTTATATCTGGACACTTTTCAACTTGTATAATTTCGTCTAAATCAATAAACATTTTTTTGTTAAGGGTCAACTTTTCCATGCTGTTGTAAATCTCCTTCTAACATGTATGTCTTGTAGCCAATCTTCTAAATTATCTATGCTTTTCATATCTTTTTTATTTTTATTGATAATATCACTATATTGAGGATATATATCTACTAACACATCAAATATATTATTTTTAATGTAATACAAATGGCTATAAGCTGTATCAGTATAATAGTCTGATAGTTCTCTATTAATAATACGGTAGCCTATATGATCGTATTTTTCAATACTTTTAAAATAATGATCTTTCATTTCTTGTTTAAGTTTTTGAAATTTACTTATCTCAAAAAGTTTAGTATAAATGTTTTTAATAAGTTTACTCCTAGTGCTATGCATTTTATAATTCTCATCAAGCATGTATGTTGCTAGTCCATACCAATACATAGGAATTACAAAAGACCTACTGTAAAACAGTCCTTCAAACACCTCTCCTTTTGTAAGTGTATCTGTTGCTACGCATATTTCATCTACAACATCATTATCATATGGTTTTGCTGTGCCTTTTATGTTTGCCCAGGTAAGTTTTTTAAATCCTGTATTGAACTCTGTATTACTTAACCTACTTAAACTATTCACTTGTAGCATCTGAAAAGGGGCAGGCATATCTAATATCTCGTGTAGCCCGCTTTTAAAATTATCTATAGTATCTCCTGGCATAGGAAAAATTAGTTCTGTATAAGAGCTTAAGTTTGCATCAGACAAATCTTTAATAATTGGAGCAAAGCCCTTTATATCGTATGTATTTTTTCTTTTAACATTTTTTAGTGTTTTTGGATTTGTGCTTTGTAAACTAAATCCAAATACCTCGTCAACACCACTTTGTTGTAATTTTTTAGCAAGTTTAATAATTTTTTCTCCATGTGTTTTCGCCCACGTAGGCATAAAAGTACCGTCAAAATTACCTTTCTCTTTTTGCTCTACAATATAATCTACTAATTGTTCATCTCTTGGAAATATACCAAAATTACTATCTGCTACATCAATTACTCTAACATTATTATTACATATCCATTCTAATTCTGCCAAGCATCTTTCAGTATCGAACATTTGTATTTTTTGGTACTTTTTATGCCCTATGTCGCAAAAACTACAACTATATGGACAACCTCGATTTCCTTCAAAAACTACTCTTATTTTTTGTTTATTTCCTTTTAACAATGTATCAAAAAACCCGTTAAGATAAGGACTTGGTATATCTTTTGGATCAGCATATTCTGCTTCTAATGCATTGTTAAACTCTTTTGTTACTACACCAGGCAAGTCTAAAGTATCACTAACAAGAATTTTACGCATTGTTTCTTCGCCATAGTACGCAATTACTGCATCTATTTCTGGATGATCTTTACACCATTCACTTGTGTATTTTGGATCTGGGCCGCCCACTACTATTATACAATCAGGATATTCTTTTTTAATTTTTTTTATAATATCATATGTTTCCTTCCAATTCCACATATAACAACTTGCAGCAACAACTTTAGGATTTTGTATATCGATATTATCTTTCCACAAAACACCTGCTAATTGATATCTATCAGTAACTTCTTTAAACTGTTCACAATATCCCCAGATAGTGCCTACTGCTTGAGGTAAACACGCCATACTTCTTGTTAGTGGGATTTGTATAAAATATAGATTATCCATTATATTTAAAATGTTCTGTATTTTTCCATATTGTGTTGTCATCTATTTTGTTAAACAAATTATCAATCCAATCAAACAAATCCATCATTAGAATCCAACGTGGTTCCGTATCATCAAGTTTGCGTGGCACTGCATGTAACATCCTTGTATAAAATATTGTAGGTGCATCCATTACAAATTTTTCTACAGGATGATTAAATTGATCATAGTAATACTGAGGAGTCTTGCTAAAGTCTCCTACAAGAGGTATGCCAAAATTTCCCCACTTGCGATGATCTATATGATTTACTAGGCCGCCTGGCTTTACACTGCTTAGGAAGAAACTCGGACGTTTAAATTCTGCGTTAAACCCTTCGTAAATTTCTTCAAGTATAGGAAAGTCTTTAACGTCAAGCGGAAGTTCTTCTACGTTCCACTGTAGTCCGTTTTGATCATAGCCTTGTTTCCAATCTTTTGATTTAGCATACTCTACTATATCATTAAAAATCTTAGGATCGTATTGTAATTTAAGTTTTCTGTGATACCAATTCATAAAAATTTTATCCTTTTATTCTTTTCATTTTGATCCCAGTCAATGATGCTACCGTCTAATATTCCTTGTTCTATTTCGGCATAACTATTATGACGCCAGCAACTTGTAATAATCACTCTATCTTCATCAGCATCATTATCTACTCCGTGTATTTCTGGACCTTTGAACATCCATGGAGCAAATTCATTAGTTTTTTCGCTAACACTATAAGGCATTACATATTTTTTAGTACTTCTATCAAAATCTTCATAAAATGTTTGCGGACTTACATCTTCAAACTTTCCACGCACAGCAAAGTTAAGCACAGCAGGTCTGTTTCTGTCTTGATGCGGTGGTGTGCCTCCTATAGGTGTGCTTGTGTATAACATTGTGTCAGGTGTAATAGCAGGCTTAAACAACATTGCAAGTTCATAATGAAACTCGCTCCATTTATAGTTTTTACATTCTAATCTTGGATTAAACGCTTCATGCACTGTCCATCTAATATGGCCGCAATCAAATTGATACCAATCTTCATTATCAATATTTTCTAAATGATCTAGCAAATATTCCCTATCGTACCAAAGTGTCGGAAGTTCACGACAGTACGGTGTTGACTTTGTCTCTTCCGAGAACATCGACTTTGTCTCTTGCGTCATCGTTCCACCTTTCATAATTTGTTTGTATAATTTCAAAATACTTTATCATTGTATCTGCATCTGTTACTTGAAAACAGGTCATAGGGTTGTGTGTAAAATCTTCGTACTTCATATGTTTCATAATCAAATTATCTATTACCATCGCATATCTATGACTACGCTTTTCTCCTAAACCTTCTCTGCTCATATCTTCTGCCATTCCTATGGTTTCTGCCCATTTGCCTGTAGGATCTGGCAACGCTTGTATATTTTGCAAACCATCGTTTTTAATCCATGCACGTTGTACATATGTGTCATCTATACTTGTAAACCAAATTTCGTCTAAACCTAGTTCTTTAAATCTATCATAATAAAAATCATAAGTTCTTGCTTGACTTGCAGCGTATTCGACTAAAAACAATCCAGGTAAACCTAACAGCAATATTTTCTTGTTTTCAAATAATTCATAAGTATCAATCCACCGTGTTGTTGTACCAACTTTGTGCATAGTCTTTATGTTAGGTATTTTATCTCCTACTCTAATCATTAATTTCCTCCGTAGATTTTAAAAAACATCTTTTACTTTTACGTCCATACCAAAATAAATGTCTTGCATGATCAGTTATACTATGATATACATTTGGCTTAACCGAAACACTTGTGTTTACATCTTTTAATGGCTCGCCATCAAAAAACCAACTGTGCCAATTTTTTGTAAATGTTTCTACATTCCTTTTTTTACCATATAAATCTAAAATGTGTTTGTTAAATTTTAGTGCTTCTTCAACATCAACATTGTATTTTGCTAAACAAAGCATTTTAATTTGTTTATAAAAATCATCTATATTTTTATATAATGTTGCAGCAGTAGCACCATTATCTTGGAAGTGGAAATTGTCACCTCCCTCAATAGGTCTGCCCCATGTTTTCATATTAAACAAACTATCCTTTAAACTATTTGTATGATTTTCATATTCTTTATTAAACACAGTACCACTATTTTTACTCCAATCAAATAATAATTTGTAAAATTCAATTAATGGTATGTCATGTTCTCTTTGCAAATATGTTGCAACTACTTGTGATACTCCGTGATAATGATGCGGAATAACAATGCCTTTTGCAAAGAAATACATATCTATATAATCTTGTGTTGTAAAACTATTGCTTTGGTGGCAAACAAAATCAATTTCTCCTTCACTTGCGTCGGGATATGTATTGCCACCTGCAGGTGCAGGTGTTGGCACATATTTTAACCCGTATTTTTCTTTATACTCCTCTTTTGCAAAAGGTGTGTTAGGAACAATACTTAGGGGGTGTACAGTTAAAGCATGATCACTACCTAGTTCGAGTATTTTTCCTATACCTTGTATCCAACTGTCTAGTGTTTCTTCTGGCAAGCCAACTATGAGTTCGCAATAATTATCAACACCTGCTGCATTGTATTCTCCTACCATTTCCTCTAATTTAGTATTAGCAATGTTGATACGCTTAATAGCTTTGAGAGTATCAGGATTCATACTTTGTAATGCAATTGTTACACCACGTTTTATATTTGCTTCTTGATTTAATATACGTCCTAATTCTACAATGCGTTTAGGTTGTTGTTTTGCAGTGCTGTAATCTATCTGTCTAGGAAATCCTGTCGCTTTTCGACAATGTGCAATGTATTTTATAAAATCAACATCTCTGTCAAATATGCCTACATTACTATCTGCAAAATACAAAAAGTCAATGTTATGATCAACCACCCAATCTATTTCTCTTATAACTCTAGCGTATTCAAATTTTGCAATCTTATTATAATATAATGCTTCTTGATCACAAAATGTACAAGCATATGGACAACCTCTGTTGGTTTCAATAATTGCACTATATTGTCTGTCAGGCTTCATAAGGCTGTCCATTAGCCCGCTTAGATAAGGACTAGGAATATCAGTAACATCTTTATCTGGCTTAGGAGGTGTATAACTTTCTACGGTCATAACACCAGGTGCATCTAAGTTACCATTTAATATTTCTGCAAAAGTTCTTTCTCCTGCATAAGTAACAATAACATCACAGATATCTTTGTTTTTTGAAAGCCAAGTTTGATCGTATGGTACTTGTGGACCTCCCATTACAACCAAACAATTAGGATATTTGCTTTTTACTGCTCGTGCAAGTTCTTGGCTAATATTCCAATTCCAAACATATGTGCTTATTGCAAATACATCAGGATCTTTTATATTCTCCATATAATTTTCTACAGTATCACGTTCAAATATAATGTCGCCTAATTCCCAACCTTCAACATTGGCTCTACAGTATTCCCAAACATAGGCAACACTGAGAGGCAGAAAAGTTGCTTCAGCAATAACATTGTTAATTTGAGTGAAATAAACTTTCTTCATATGTCTTGTCTCCCGGATATAACGGGATTTTTTCTCCTGCTCTACGCTTTGGTATTTTACTATCTGCTGAACTTACACAACTTTGTGTTGTACAAGGCATTGGCTTATCAAACAGTTTAAACCCTGTTTCGATATTGCCAAGCGGAGCATCATGACAAGAATATGATCGTTTTATAGAACCGTCTGGTTCGCGGATAATAATGCTTCTAAAACCTGAACTACATTCCCATCCGCAGAATTTATTAAAGTTAAAAGCATTAAAGCGTTCTGCTTGATCCATATACCAAGTTTTTCCTTTAGAGTCTTTAAACTCTACTTGCATGTGCCAAGGAACACTCTTTTGCTGATGTAAATATTTATCGTCTTTATCTACTCTAAAATTTGGCTTTGGACGTTCTGCCCATTTACGCTTTTCTTCTGTATATGCTCTTTGTGGCATTCCGTTCCATAATCGCTTGAGCATTTCGTCTGTGTAGCCTTCAACAACTCTCGACGCCGTAGGGTCGGACTGCGGTTTAAGGGTGACGTTGATACCTTGCTCATGAAAGAACAAAGCGTTTTCCCAATCTCTTTCAAACCAGTCTGGCACCATAACCATATTAATTGTAACTTGTACATCATGCTCTTGACACAGTATAAGTTTGTCTGCAAAGTCTTGTAACTTTTCAGTAGAATTTAAATGTTCTGTGTGTAAACTTGCTGTAATACTTGCTCTATGAAATGGCTTTACACATTCTACATACTGTTCAAACCAACGCATAGGACGTGAACAGTTTGACGTCATGTGTACACTTGTATAATTTGTATTATCTACATCATCTGCCAAATGCTGTAAAATGTCCAAGTAGCCAGGATGGAAAGTAGGCTCCCCACCACTAAGACTAAAATGATAAGAATTAAATCCATTCTCACGGGCTTGCCTCTTTATTTCATCAATTGTTTTTAAACATAGTTCTGTAGGTCTATGATCTTTTTTGTCGCTACGAGCGTATGGCCAACAATAACTGCAACGATAATTACAAAATCTACCAAGAAGCCAAGAGACAGTAAACAAATCTCTATATAGCATAGTGCGTTGGCCGACGCTAACGATATCATCGAACGGAATTTTCGTAAAATCGTATTCGCTCCACTTTAAATCTTCAGTCATGGTTTATTATAACGCAATTCAGGGATAATGTCAAACAAATTTTCATTTCTACTTTTATCTAACTGTGCTGTGTATTCATAAAACTGCGGCAACTTATCGCTCCAGTCTTCTGCATACATGTAATCAATTATACCTTGTACCTTTTCTAAATGTTTATATCTACAAAGCATTATGTTTGCTTGTGTTTTAAGTTCTTTAGGTAAACATCTTATGTTTAAATATTCAGGATGATTTAAAATGTTAAAATAAATTTTATGTCCGTAAGGTTCTGCCCAATCTATAAGTTTATCTAATCTTAAAATATTATACATTTGTACTGTGCAATGTATTTCTATATTTGCATTAGGCAATTGTCGTATTGTTTCAAAGTTTTCGACAATTTTTTTCCAATTACTTGGATATCTGATATATCTATCTAAATTGTCTGTTGCATCAATAGAACAGTTTAATTGTATCTGTTTAAACTCACTCCATTTGTCTATTAAATGCTGCGGAACATTTGTTAAGTTTGTGTTATATTTTAATTTAATTTTATGTGCAGTACTATTATCAATATAATAATCTAAAAGCTTATGCTGTTCTTTGATAATTGTAGGCTCGCCACCTGTTAGATATATTTCTTCTACAGTGTTTGCAATACTAAAAAGATTTTCCCATGTCTTTTCATTCTCAGGCCAGTCCATTTTGCTTAACCGTTCATATTCACTAGGTTCTAACGCATCCTCAACCAACGCCCATTCTTTTACCCATTGATTACTTGCATAAGGATTGCACATACGGCACTTTAGGTTACATAAATTACCTAATCGTATATCTACATACTGTATATCAAAAGGTGCATATTCTTCATATTCTTTGTCTTGCTGCCATTTATCATTCCATGCTTGTCTTGCACTTCTAACACCTGCATCTTCTTCTCTAAAACAACGCTGACACATATCAGGTCGTTCACCGTTTAGCATTTGTTTTCTAATATTTGTATAAACTTCGCTATTCCATGCTTCTTGTAAATCGTCTTTATAAACTTTGTAAGGCTTGCCGTCTGATTTCGTTACAAAATTCTTACCAGGAGTTGAGTTACAGCATACACGAAGATTACCACTTGCGTTTGTAGCAAGATGCATCCACGGTAAAATACAAAATGTACTATCCAAATTCAAAAGTTTGTTTCCTTAATCTGTCTTTTATTTCTTTTTGTTTTAAAAATTCTTTGTATAACTTTTCATCATATGGTTTTATAAAACTTACAACTGATGCTAAATCGTCTAATAATCGATTATTATAATTCTCAAATTTGTTTATAATGTGATTCCTTAAATTTTCAGGATATATCCAAGGATGCTGCCAAATAGGGTCATCAACAAAATTTAAATCATAGGTAAACCCTTTCTTTTTAAAATATAATATTGTCTCAGGTAAGTGCCAAATATTCCATGCACTAACCGATATGCAAATATTAATTCTCCAATGTTTTTTTGTTGCAAGTAAATCTAATTTAGGTTCCAAATCTTCCCATTTACCAGGCCAACGAACATAACTGTAATGATCTTTAATTGCATCCACACTTACATTAACTAACACACTTTTCCAGGCATCTAAATCGTTGGCCATTTCTTCAGTAAAAAGTAAACCATTTGTTACAATATCAATACTAATGTCTTTTTTATTAGGATGATTTTTTATTAAATCTTTTACTTTAGGAATATATAAAGGTTCACCGCCTGTAAACTTTAGTTGTTTTATTCCTTCCATTTTTGTAATTTTATCTAGTGCAGCATCTACCCAATTGTCTCCACTAAAGTTAATACGTGCATCAGACACTTGTGTTTCTGTCCAATCTTCGTTAGGATTTCTGTTTATTTCTGATTGTAGTACACTACTACTATTTGCTTCGCAATGTCTACATCCTAAATTACATTTATTACCTAATTTTAAATCAATTGAATTGTACGTTTGACCTTTTTCATGCAAGTGCCGTGTTCGTTGGCTTTCTAATCCACGCTCTTCTCTATCCCAACAACGTTTACATTCTAAAGGTTTTTGGTTATTTAACAGTTGTTGTTTTATAGGTTCAATATATTCTTCGTATAATTCAATATCTTGATTCCACAAGACTTGTTTTTTGTTACCTTGAGAAACAAATTCACAACAAGGTCTATAAGACCCATTGGTAGTGCTTGTTAACATAGTCCACGGCAACGGGCAATAAGTATCAGACATTATTCATTATCTCAAAGAAGTATTGTTCTGGCCAATCTCTGTAATATTCTGTTGACGCAAGATATTTACGCTTAACTTGAATATCTCCTTTGTCTTGTATAAAAATACAATTACATGGATTTTTAGCAAAATACCCAGAAGTAGGTGTACTTAAAAAATAAAGTAATTCTCTACCCTTTAATCTGTTTACAAATTTTTCTGCTTCTAAAAGATTTGCATTAGGTCCTAGCCAAACAACACCTATATCATAGTTGCGTCTGTCAAATTGGTATATGTCATGTTGGTAGTTTTCTCTACCGTCTATTAATTGTATTTTGTTGTCTAATCGAGCCCGTCGTGCAAAAGGACAAATAGGAAAACCATTTTCAGGTCGAATCTTTTCTATTTTTTCTTCTACCCAATCTAAAAACTCTTTTTGAAAACTGTCAAAATCAGTCTTCGTTATAACTTTTGTAAAATTGTACGTTAATTGCATTTTTTAACCAAGGCTCTTTATCTATTACAATACTTGCATGTACTTGACATGCATCAAAAACTAAAATACTGCCTACATCCTGTTCTAATATAGTTTCATGACTTAATCCACGAAAACTATTTTCACTTATATGTGGATATTTATTTGGATCCCATTCACCATAATCTTTTTCCGGGTTCATAGACTCGCCATTTATATCAATAAAATTATTATAATTTCTTGATATTTCATACATTGCTGTATCTTGGCTTTTTTCTGCGTCTCTGTCTAAAATAACACTATAACCGATTCTGCGTTGATTCATAAAAGCAGTATGTGCTCGTGCTCCTTTTGTCAAAAACAAAGGAATAATTACACTCTTAAAAGGTATAACATTATCAAAATATGGATCTTCAGGGGCGCCTTCTTCCTCAGTAATCAAATCAAGGTGTGCATCGTGCGGCTGATTAGAAATAAAATAGTTACCTGAATGATTACCACTAAAGTCTCCAAAAATATCTAAAAACTTGTGTCTTAACCATTTTTCATTTCTAAATAGCATAGGAATACTTGCTAATGGCTGAATATTACTACTAGATGCTTGAAACTTTACTGTTCTTGCATTTTGAAATTGATAAAGTCTCAGAATTTCTATTTCTTCTGCTGTAAAAAAATTATCAATCTTTTTTGCAGGACTAAAATTGTGTATTATATTATTTTTATAATATTCACAGCATTCTATGTATTTCATCTTCTAATTTTCCTTGTCTTGCATCTAATAAAGGCAATCTAATGTTAATTCTGTTATATGCTTTATCTCTATGAAAGTAATTCCATTCTTCATTTCCTAATGCAACATGCACTGTATTAGTAGCTATAAGTCCAAATTTTTCGCAAACTTGTTTTTGGTGTTCTTTGTATATATTTGCAGCCAAATCTGGTGAAAATTCCTTCATTAGCATTAGTCCTGCATATGTATTTGCATGTATTCCGTGATGCCATTCAGTTTGTACAGCAAGAGAGCCATGTGTCCATTTACTAAAACATATACCGCTACGGAAATTACCTGTTTGCAAACCTTTTGTTGTACTAAATGCAACTACCTTAACACAATCATAGTCTACACTCCATTCTAAATCGTAACATGTACCAAACCAAGCACAATCAACCATTACAGGAATATCAAGTTTTGTACAAGTTTCCATAATCTCTTCGTACATTGGATGCACACTGCCAGATCCACTAAATGGCACACTAATAATTACAGCATCTCCACGCTCTAATGGTGCATCATCAATATAAGTATCCCAATCAAAGTCGAACACATCTCTGTTATAAGGATATTCGCCACGAAGCAAGCGCATACGCCAACCATTTCTTGCACATTCTAAATGAAACCAATCTAGTGTTTGTGTTACACCAAGACTTACATAACGATTAGGTAAAGTTTCTAATCCTTTGACCTTTGTACTTACAGATGATTCAATCCATTTAGGATAAAAATCTAAATATTCGTCTTGAACATTAAAATCTCTATTAAACCAGCCATGCTCTTTCACATGTCGTGATAAGAATTTAGGACACTCATGTATCTTAGCACTATTTCCTGTTGTGCCTAAATACTTTTTATATAGTGATTCCCATTGTTTACTCATTCCAATACTCCTTAAATTGCGGAGCAGCACTAATAAAGTCTGTATTTCTTATTTTATCTAAATCAACAATGTATTCTTTGAAATATTTCCACAATTTTTGTTGTTCTGCATGTTCTGGTTTTTTAAGTTGTTGTGCCAATTTGCTTATACCTACAGAATAATAATTATCTTGGCCTGGCCATTTTATTTTATCGTCTATGTCTTCAATCATAGATGCTGCTTGTTCTTTCATTTCTGCACTTAACACATCTAAACTAAGATAAGCAGGATTAACAACTGTATTTGAAAAACTAAAACTACAAAAATCTTTATACTTTTGAACAAAATTCCATGCATCTCTAATTGCAAATACATTTGCAGCCATTGTTGTAAATGTTATACACACTTCTTCAAGGTTATCAAATGTTTTTAGTTTTTCGATCATGTTCTCAACAACAGATATATCATAATTATTGCCGCCTCTTGTATAATTATACAGTTCTCCTGTACCTTCTATACTAATATAAAATATAAGACTTTTAAACTGTCGTAAATGATCAAACAATTGCTCATCATCTACTGTAGCATTTGTGCTTATATCAATAGTAACTTGTTTGTTAAGTCCCAAGTCAATTAACTTTTGTAAAATTGCTCTATTTTTAGGCTCATACATTGGTTCACCGCCACGTATAGCAACATAACACAAATCTTCAAATACACTAGTATCAGCAAAAACGTTGTCTATAACAGAATCATCTAATACAAAATGTCCGTAATCGCTGTTTCTCCAATAACCTGTTTTGTTTTTTAATAATTTTTTTTCATCTGCAACCCATGCTGTACTAACTGCACCGCTACAATGTATACATTTTAAATTGCACTTGTTACTAGGAATAACATCAAGCATTAAAAAACTAGGTGTGTTAATATCTGTTACTATAGGTTTATTATTGTAACAAGTTGCTCGGTCAACAAATAGTGTTTCAAAAAACAATCTACGACTGTGTCCACTTAGTTCTTCTTTTTTATAACACTTTTCACAGCCTTTGTTTTGTTGAAACTGTGAATGATCTTTCCTTAGTTGTGTCCAAGGATTGTCATTCCATATTTCCACTAAAGAATTATTGTTCAAATTACCTAGTGGAACTTTATAAATTGCATCAGGCTTTACATTGCCATCATAATCAATAGCAACGCATTTAAACGGCGCAATGCAGTTATAGTTACTAAGCAAAGTAGTCCTCCTGAGAACCTTGTCTTGCTAAGTCTTGTGTTACACAATGCACACCGCCATCCCAAAAATACTGGTGTCTAAAGTTCCAGTAGATAGGTGTAATACCTTGTTTTTCCATTCTTGCAAATGCTTCTTTGTTTGTGCCAGTGCAAATAACATAATCTTCAGACACACTTAACACATTTACATCAAAAACTGTTTCATCTACGTAACCTGTCCAATGACTAAAATATTCATCAATAAAGTCTTTGTAAAAACGTTGCTTACGCATTTTATCAAATTCGTCTGGAAGTTCTGTTTCGCTAGACACTTCAATAATATCCCAGTTTTGTAATTTTTCTGGTATCCATTTTTTATTCCATGTCATTAGTACACCCGGCTTTAATAGTGCAATCTTGCCGTCACAGTGTCCGCCGACAGCAACTTCGTTCCATCTAAACTCATCGCCTAGTTCTTTTTTCAGCCAGTCTAATCCAACATCGGTACCTTTGCCTTTTTTAAGATCTTTATTACCACTTTGAGAATGAAACAAATCTTTACCACACTTAATAATGTTTGCAGCATGAAACATAATTTGATCGTTTTCATTATATGGAGGTGCTTTGCTTGTAAGTTTTGCCATAGGCATACTTAACCATCTATAACCATTATTATAGAATTGTCTACTAATGTCAGTATATGCAAGATTCTCAAAAAATCTACCACCGCTTGCTGTATAGTGCTCTACAATAGTGTTGCCAAACACACCTAACACATCTCTTGGCATAAGTGGATGGTTAGGAAAATGACTACCAAACCATGGCGTTTGTACAGTTGCTTTATCCCAACTATATTGCATTAGATTATTAGGACGGTGTACTGTAACATCTAAATCTTCAAGTATTTTTACTAAAGATTCTAAGTCTTCAGCAGTTTCTTCATTTACACGTTTTAGTAAATCTCTTGCATTTGAGTCAGGAACATCATTAAAATCTTCAGCGTTATAAGTGCCGCCTACAATGATATCAGTAAGTTTTTGAAATTCGGTAAAAGTTGCCAATATAGTTCTCCATTATTAGTACTATACTAACATAAATTTCCTTTATTGTCAATAGGTAAAACCTTCTTATAGTCTAATCCTGTTACGGCATCCATTTCCGCTGACCGTTCTAGAAGTTCGTTCCATAACTCTAAATCTGTCTCGCCACCTTTAAGTCCTTGCATTATTGCACGTTTATGAAAGGGCTGGACGTTATCCCAAGTTTCCATTTTATCTATTAGGTGTTGCTTATACTCTTCTGGCATTGTACCAATAGAAGTATATTCCGGCCATCTTATACAATCTATAGAATGCTTGTCTTTGTGTATAATACTTTGTACCCATTTAGATAATTCGTTAAAACTCCAAATAGAAAATACACTTAAACAACTATGAACACTAAAAATTAAATTAGCATCTAAATCTAAATACTTTTTTACATTTTCTTCAATTTCATTCCAATTGCTTAGTGTACGATTGTAATCATTACCATAACCATAGCCATCAATCGAAAAGCATAATTCAACACTTTTACATTTTTTCCAAACTTCAATATCTTCCTTTGTAGGAAATTTAGTTGCATTTGTATGATAGACTATAGATACATCGGATAAATCATCGTATTTTGCTAGGTCTTGTAAAAAAGGCGAATGTTCAGGAGACATAAAGGGTTCGCCTCCGAGTATTTTAATCATTGTTGGTTTGTTAAATTTTGTTAAATCAAAGTCACGTACTGTGTTTACTTCTGGTTTAACCTTGGCACCTTGATTATAATAATGATCTGGTACATGATGCATCATGCTGTCTGTTCTAGGAGCATCTTTCCATGCAGCATTATATAATCTTGCCCACGTTGTGCTTTCATCTACATTACACATTCTACATGCAAGATTACAATGATTACTTAAAAACACTTCTAAGTAATCTAGTTCAAATTTATCTTCTATATAGCCGTAAAGTTGGTTAAAGTGCATACGCATATTGCGACCGCCAAGTTTTTCTTCTTCCCAACATTTAACACATTCAGGCAATTTTTCACCTGCTTTCATTTTATCTCTAATTTTTTGAAAGTATTCTGGGTGATTAACTGCTTCCTCTGGTGGTAAAAACTTATATTCTTTAAATTCACTTTCTCCAAATGCCTTAAATCTGCAACACGGCAAAACAGTAGGCTTCCCGTTCTCAGCACCTAATGCCATATGCTTCCATGGTAATACACAACTGTTCTTACTCAAAAAAATTCCCTTTCTGAACATTTATTACATTCGCCTATTTCGTTATTAGTAATTTTTTTTGGCAAAGTGTCTTTGAAAAAAGTATGCTCTAATATTTCTTGTAATGTAAAACTATTTAAACTATTAAAATTTTGTCCGTATAAATCTGGTGCATGTATAAATTCTTTTAAATCATTGTATTGTTCATTTTCGTATGTCATAGATTTTAAACTATAACAACACGGCCATACATGACCAGTTTCGCTTATTTGTATTTCACCTCTTTTCATCCAAGGACATACAGTTTTAAAAGTAGGTTGATCTCCTATATCTACTGACACAGTTTTGTAGTTGAATTTTTGTAATTCTTTTACAGTTTGAAAATCGATACCTTTGATTTTAGTTGCAGTATAACTCTTATATTCAACCATATCAATTTCTTTTACACAAGATCTGTTAACTTGAAAGCCTACAAAACCAAGTTTTTTTGCTGTATTACTTATTTCTTCTATTTGATGCAAATTGTAATCAAAAACAATCGTTCTCCATACAGCATTAGCACCAGACTCGATAAAAGAAGTAGCGTTTTCTATAACTTTGTGCCAGTTTACTCCTCGTCTGTAAATATGATTAGTATCTTCCAATCCATCAATACTGAAAATTAAGTCATGTGCTTTAAACTTTTGTAATGTTTTACCTAAAGAATACCACCATTCTTTATTTCTTGCACTACCGTTTGTATGAATAACAACATATAAGTGTGGATTAGTTTCGGCAAGATAATTAATCATTTCTAATGCACTAGGATGCATTTGAAAATCACCTACTGATCCATTAAACACTATTTCTTTAACAGTTGACAAATTAGACTTACATAAACTGTGCCAAGCTCTTACCGGAAAGTGTTTTAGTTTAAGTCTAGGATTTATTTTGCCGCCATCGATGTTGCGATCACAACTACCACAACTAGCATTACAATAAGATGTAAATTCTATTTGTAACGTGAATATATCACTGTGTTTCAAATGAAACATCGAATATATCTTTCATTTCAGGAAAAGTTTCTGCAAATGTTATGCCACGTTGGCGATCGCACAAATCTAAAAATTCTTTCATTTCTGGTAAGCGTCTACTCCAGTCTTCACTTTCCATAAAACTTAAAATACCATTAAGACGTTTAATTCCGTATTCTGCACTACGGAATTGTTCATACGTAACTTTACCTTTGTGCCATCTAGGAATACCAAGTTCCCAGTTTTCTTCCCACCAAGGATACCATGATTCGTACTTGCGTCTACATTCTTCTTTAAACCATTTAGGCAAAACTTTTACATTTAAATGGGCAGGCCAATATACAAAATGCTGACTAATGCCACCTGCGCCAAATGGCCACATGTTTATTTTCTTAAAACCTTGTTCTAGTTTCCATTGAATAAAGTCAGGAAGATAATATACATTAAGTGCTTGAACTGCACATGCAATAGTAACTTCTACATTATTACTAGTTTGTGTATCTAAAATACGAAACACTTCTTCTTGACGTTTCCATTCGCTTGGATAACGAATATAACTATTCATTTCTTTAATACTATCTATCGAATAGTGAAAACGCACAAGTTTGAATTCTCGCCATAAATCAAATAAATCTTCTCTCCATTCAACTCCATTTGAGTTATAACGTAGTTCAAGATCTTTTGCATAACCCATTTTAATTGCATGTTCAAGTATTTCATAGTGTTCCTCGATAATAAGACTCTCGCCACCGGCAAAATAAATCTGCTGCATACTCGGCATTTGTTCATAGAATTGCTCCCAAAACACAGGATTTTGTTTGTGCCAGTTGTAACTACTTCCGTTTGTACTGCCTTTGTTTTCCCATTGCATAATTTCTTTGAGAGACTCATTTTTAACAGCAGGAAAAATTGCCTTCCAATCTTTAATCCAACCTGAACTATCATGCGGTGAACACATTACACATGCAAGTTGACATTTTGTTCCGAAACGTAAATCAATATACGCTAGATTAGGTGGCACACTGCCGTCTTCATTTGTTTCTTGTAGTATCTTATCTACATCAACACGCTGACTCCAGTAGTCTGTTTCCCACATACGTTTACTACGATGACCTGCTGCTTCTTCTTTAAAACATTTTAAACAACTAGGTGGCTTTTCACCAGCAAGCATTTGCTTACGTACATTCTTCATGTATGTGCTGTTCCAAGCACTTTGAAAATCACTTACATTTAAATTGTTAGGACGTCCTTCATCATCCTTAAGAATGCCTACTTGGCCCCCGTGTTCTTTATCATTTGTTGCACCAACTGAACTTGCATTTGCTGTGCAGCATACTCTCATACTACCGTCTGGTCTTGTGCTTAGATGCACCCAAGGTAATAAACAAAATGTGTCGCTAATCTTTGTGTGTTTTGTATTCATTGTTTATCGCTTTACAAAATTTTTTGCATATAGGATCAGGATCTGTTTCCCAACCTTCAGTGTTAAAATGTTTACTGAATGCTTCACTATCTATTATAGCATCTAATCCATTTTTTGCAATAGAATTCCAGTCTTTATCTAAACTTTTTAGATAAGGAGACATGCTTGGCTCAGTAAGTGTCCAGCAACAGGGCCATGCATGTCCGTCAGTGTCTATAACAATACCTTTTGTCCTACACTTTATCTTTGTCATACCATTTCCATTCGCTGACTTTATTTGCCCAAGCAAAAACTTGTTCTTTCATTTCTTTGTCTACAATTTTATACTTCCAATCTCTAGTATTTAATTTTATATCCATTTCTAATTTATTTTTCCTTGCTAATTCAATAGCTTCGGGTACACTTCTATAATTAAATGTAAACACTAAAAAATCCCAACATACTACAGCACCTGATTCATTTGCAGCAATCATATGTTCCCACGCTCTGTTAAAATCTACCTCAATTCTATATTTACTACTCTGTTCTGCTGTTATACCATCTATACCAAAATTCAAACGTAGTTGATCTTTCCAACGTTTTGCAATACTTACATACCAATCTTTCTGTCTTAGGCCACCGTTTGTTGCTACTTGAACTTCTTTACCTGAAGCACATCCATAATCTATCATTTCTTCTATATCAGGATGCATTAATGGATCTCCATAATCTCCGCAAAAATAAATTACTTCGACTGCACTCGGAGCAGTGTCTACCATCTTCTTATAAGTTTCTAAGGAAAAATGTCTATATACTAATTTGTCCTTTGCATCTAACTCTGTTCTTGGACATAAAGGACATTTTGCTTGGCAATAAGTTGTAGGACTAAATTCTAATGTTTCAAACTTTCTGTAATCCACTAAACATATTCCTCTAGTTCAGGAAAATAATCTAACATTTTTTTATTGTTAATACGTTCACACAGTTTAATATATTTTGTAGATCTTTCAGATAATTTTTCTTGGCCGTTAAAATTATTTTTCATATAATTCAAACAATCATTTGTAAAGTATTCCCACCTATCAATAAAATCTTTATTATTTGTCGACAGTTTTGCTTTTTCTATACTGTCTTGCATTTCGTTTATACATCTTTGTCTAATAGAATCTGGTAATTCTAAACTAGATACAGGATTATCTAGTACTAGACTAGTATGAAATAATAAATCATACTCTAACCAATTGTTTAAAATATCAGTCCAACGCAAAGCACTAAACATGTTAAATGTTACAGTGCCTTTTAGAATTATGTTACTTAAATTGAAATCTTTAATTCTGCGTAAATTGCTTTTAACAAGTTCAATATCTCCACGCATTCTAAAAAAATCATATGTGTCAAACGATGCATCTATACTACAAACAATTTCTACTTGTTTAAACTTCATCCAATACTTTAAATACTTTGATATGTCTTTGACATTAAGATTTGTATTATAGACTAATTTTTGATCTTGCGGATTTTTACTTGTCATATATTCTAACCAGTCTATATGTTCTGGAGTAAGTAACGGTTCACCGCCTGTAAAATGAATCATAGAAGCAGATGCGAGTAATTCTTTTATGTCTTCTTTATATCTGCTTTCGCTATTGAGAGCAACTTTGAATAATTTAGATATATTATTATGTGTAACAGATTCATCTAAATCATCAACTTCTTTACCAACATCGTAAGATGTTTCTTCATATATTTCAAAAGTTTCTTTGTCAGTTAAACTTGTTACCCAAAGTGTACTACTGCCTGGGCCGCAGTGCATACATTGCAAATTACATAAATTACTAGGACGTATTTCTATCCTTTCAAGATCAGTAAGTCTAGATTCGTCTGGATTATTTTTTATAAAATCTATAAGTGCATCTTTATCTTCAACTTGTCTTTCAAAATCTCCAAAAAAATCCATTCTAGGCGACTTACTATTAGAATCTTCTGCATTCCAACAACTTACGCAATTTTTATTTCTTTGTCCGCAATACAGGTCATTCCTAATATTTTTATAATAATCATTGTTAAACAGTTTTGTAAATGGTTGTTTCTTCCAATTGCCTACACGTTCTCTACCCCTGTAGCATGTATATACAGAACCGGATTGATCCAAGTCAGCGTTAATGTAAGGTGCAAAACAGAATGTATCGGGATTTAATCCTAACTTTTCTAATTCGTTTCGCATATCTTCAAGTGTTTTAATCATACGTCTTCGTATTCCATAGGATTATGTTTTTCTAATATTTCTTCTGCTTTACAAAACAGAGGATCAGAATCATCTTTTCTAAAAACCATATCATCATATTGTTGAGCATCTGATTCTTGAATTACTCTATATTCATCGTGTTCAGGACTTAACGGATTGTTAGGAAAACAACCTGACGGAATAACAATCGGATCATAACCTTTTTCTATAAGATGGTATAATAATCGTTCTTTTTGATCTTCATCTTTCCATTTTGTATGGAAAATATTTTCACAGTCTTTTGAGGCAAGCCATGCTTCTGTAAGATTGCCCATTCGCATACTCATTTTAATATAAGTCTTATCACTATGTTTAATTGTATTATCGATAACAAATGCTAATTTACTTTTACTTGGTCGTAACACACTTCTGTGTCTGCGTTTAGCAAATCTAAATAATATAGATCTTTTGGTATCAACAATGTCATCTACACAATGCCAACTGTAATTAGTAGCAGGTATAGCATAAAAGAAGTTAGGTTTTTGAGGTACTTGACTGTGCATTTCTCCGCGTTTGTCTACTGTCCAAGCACCTTGATTACCGTAATCGAAATAAATTTGACAAGTTACCAACCACCTAAAGTCTTTTAAATCATTGTGCGTTTCTATAAAACTACCGTCAAGGTCGTGATGATAATTTACATAAAAACTATCATGATTAAAATCTTTACCAAAAATTACTTTTTTTAGTTTAGGCAATTCATTAAGTATAGTGTCAAATGCAGGATAAAACTGTTTTTGTTTTCCTTCATCAATGCCGTCTTCATAATCTGCAATTTCTAATGGTAAAACATAATTATTTTCAGCAATACCTTTTGCTTCATGGGTACCTTCGAGTTTTGCATATTGATAAATTTTATCGTAGGGATAAGTTTTATCTAAGTAAGAAAATACCGCAGCATTAAAAAACTCTTCTTTAGTATAGTATGTAAACGGTTCTGAATGTACCTCTATCATATTTTATCTTTCAATCTATGTAGTATTATATCAGAAAAAGCATCATGTGCTTCCTCAAGTGGATGCTCGCCGCTACCTATAGCATAGTTATTACGTTTAGTCCAGTCTTCTATACTATCAGTTTTTGGATCTAACAACCAAACTTTGTCACTCCAGTCAATTTTATTATATACAGGACAACTATTTCTTAAATGAGATAAATTATCTGGAAATATATCTTGATGTATTTCTTTTATTCCGTTTACCATAAAATAAGGTATATCTGCTAATCTTAAGGCTGTTTGAATTTGATGTACTTGATATAAAAATTCTATACAGTTTGCTCTATAAGTTCTAACTTGCACTGCATATTTTTTAAGTGCAAGATTTGTTTTACTATACTGGTTTGCATTAAACATTCTCCATATAGTCCTATCATGATGGTGACCTATAGGTCCTAATTTTTGTAAAGTAACTTTTCTATATCCATCGTTTGTCTCTAAACTATCTTGTACAAAATGTTCAAATCTTGTAGGAGATGTCCATTGTATAACTGCTGCTTTAATATTTTCATCTAAATTTGCAAATGTAGTTCTAACAATCCTATGATTACTGCCGCCGAGTGTTCCTAAATTTTTAAAATCTTGATTTAATTTTTTTCCTGCAAGTGCAGCAAAACATGTATTTTCAGCATCTATTAATTCATCGCCGTATGTAAAACTGCATCCATTAAATAATATCATTTAAATTGCTCCGCAAATGGATCAAACTCCGCACCGCACTTCATAGCACAAACTTTTAATTTACCTGCAAAACAACTCGGCTTATTCCAACTGTTTTGTATAGCATCAAAAATACCTGTTTTAAAAACTTTTTCTAATCCATTACGTGCATCTAATTTTGTTTTATCTTCAATGAAATCCCATATTTGTTCTATTTTAGGATCTTTATGCCACCATTTGTACATACGTCCAGCAGTCCAGCAGCAGGGCAACGCAAGTCCTTCTGCTGTTATAAACAGACTGTTTTCTTTTTTTACTTTACATATTACAGGAACAGCATTGTAATATGCATCCATACTTCCGTATTTTTCTATAATTTTATCTTGTTTAGTTAAAGCTTTGTTTTGGTACTTTTCATCAGGTTTTTTTAGTTCAGTAGTTTCTTTACCTTTACGATCAACTGCTTGATGCGATTCTTTCTTTTTTGAATCTTGTGTAATAAAGCGTCCAGTCTTTTTCTTCATAAACTTTTCGCAACCCCATTCATTAGCAAGTGCTTCTGCTTCTTCTACTTGATGCTGGTTATGTTCAAATATCAAATAGTCCCAACGTGCCCTGCCACCTGCGTCTATAAAGGCTCTCATATTGCGTTCTACATTATCCCATACAACACCTTGGCGATATAGATGATTAGTGTCACGCAAACCGTCAACACTAAATATAACGGCACCCATCCTTCCAAAAACTTCAGCCAGTTGTCTCCACCATTCTTCATTTTTTGCTCCTCCGTTTGTATTCATGCTTAACCACATATTAGGGTTATGCTTTCTAAAATATTTGAATATTTCAAGTGTATCTTGTGCAACAATAGGATCGCCCAAATTACCACACATGTACATAGTATCCAATTGTTTTATAAAGGAAGCATCAAATATCTTTACGCAATCTTCATAGTACAATTCATCAAGGTTAATATGAGGATTTATTCCTTCACCATTCATGTTTCGATCACACATTGGACAACTGGCTTGACAGTTTTGTGTAACTTCTAAATGAATAGTTTTAATATCTTCATAATTATACATTATCGTAAACTAACTCCACATCCTTGCCAGGGCCGACTTTACTAGGTAAATCACCATACTGTTCAATATACCAGTGTATGACAGCACAATACCAATTCCAACTGTTATGGTGTGCTTCTTTGTTAAACTGCCATATGTTGTTATTAGTTGCTTGCATTGTGCTCAGTGCTCTTGCACATTCTAATTGCAACTGTCTAGTTGTAAACTTACTTAAATCCAATTAACATAAACCTCGTATACTTGGGCAAATCAAATTCACCTGCATATAAAATATTATTCATAGATGCCTTTACTGCAAACTCTTCAATACTTCCTACACAATTTACATGTTCTTCAATTTCATAATAGTTGTTGCTTTGTAGTACAACTAATTTACCTTCTGGTATTGAATCATACCATTTTGCAAAGTTTTCTATATGTTCGCAACTAGTATTAATAATTGTATCTGGTGTATCATAAAGCATACAAACACTACCATCACTTCTATTTACAGGATAACTATGCCCATCCCATTGTATTTCCATAATATCTTGTGTACAGGCTTTAAACTGCCATTCTTCTTTTACCCAAGGCTTATTGAAAACTTCAGCAATGTTTGCGCAAGTAGGATCAACGTCAAAAGATCTAACTTTATCCAACTTAATGTTACTTTCAAATAACATTGTAGCAAGTGTAGCGTACCATCCTGCACAAAGAAATACTGTGCCTAAATCAATTTTTTGTCTTTGTAATTCTTGTACTAACCAAAGTTTACTTTCAAGTTGTCCTCTACTAAAACAATCTGTATCGTATTCAATATTGTTTATTTGTAGATTTTTAAACGCATCAATAAATCTTGTATCTTTAAATCTTTTCAATACTGGCCAAAGTTTATATGTATTGTTTTCTAATAATAACTTACGCAATTCTTCATCTTCTGCAAGTCTAAACAAACTGTGTAAATTATTTTCCATCATTACTTTACGCAAATCATCTGTACTTCCACGTATAACAGTAGGAAGTAGTCTAAAGATACTACTCATATCTTTGTCAATATATGCTCTACGTAAATCACTTAATCTAGTATCTCTAGGATACATCAATTCAAATCTATCAAGTAACTCATGTGTCTGCATTGAACTTATCCTTTAGCCAATCAAAGTCATTAATAAGTTTTAGTGCAGCAATATTAGTTGCATTTTCTTTACCATATGCTGCGCCTGCTTTTGCACCTGCTATAGCATATTCACCATATGGTTTATCTACACCTTTTGTACACCAAATATCCAAACGCTCTTGTGTTTCTAAGTCTTTTTGTCTGTCAATAACACCTGATGAAAGTTTACAGCATTCTCTAAATGCTGACTTCCATGTTTCAAAAGGTCCTGTATTAAAACAAGTTAAGTTTGATATTTGTTGGACAGCCTTGAATTTGTTTGTAATACTTGTTGTCATGTCAGGCTTACTTGTATCCATATTAATAGTTAACATTCTTGGAAACAGTTTTAGTCCGCCATAACCATATACTAGATCATTAATTGGGTTTTGTGTACGCCATACATGCACCATGTCTCTGTCCCAACGTGGAACACGATATTCAAAACTAAAATCATCTACAATTTGTGCGTCACCGTCAACAATCCAAAACATTTCAGTTTCGCAAAGTTTTGCTGCTTCGATATGTGCTTGGTGAATACCTTTTACTCCATGTACACGTTTTGCATTTGGTACACGTTCTAGCAGTAGTTCATAATTTTCGTCTGCATTAGGTTCTTGATATGAAATAAACACAACATCATAAATTTTGTATTCACTTGCCATAATATTCCAAGGCTTGTGATTAACAACAAATCTGTGTTCAATTTCTTTTTTGGTAATAGGAGATTGTTTAGACAACAAAAACAATCCATTGTAACCTGTTTCAGAGCCATCTTTGTGTACAAATGCATGGTTTTGTTTTCTGTCATATGTGTTTGCATGATCAAAATACATATTAAATCTAAACTTGCTTGTATCAATATTAGGATCATCTGCATAAAATAATTCAGTTTTACTCATCTTAACTGCACGTAAATAATCTTCCCAAGACTCAACATTAAATCTATCGTATTGTGCAGGTCCACTAGCAACATTATTCCATTCTTTACGCTCTACTAGATGCCTGTGTTCTATTTCTTTTTTACTTACAGGTTTATGGATACTACATAGATATGCACCAGTACGCAAGTCTTTATCTTCTACTTTATGTACAAAACTATGATTTTGTTTTCTATCAATTTGCTCATGATGACTGATATAAAAACTATTAACAAACTTTTCATCAAGTGCAATATTATTTGTACTAAACCAGAATAATTCTGTTGTTGTATTGTCTAAGGCTTGTAGATATTGTTCATACGTATCAATATTAAACACATCAAACGGTTTAGGTGTACTTGCTACAATGTCCCATTCTTTTTTGTTTGCATAGAATCTATAATCAACTTCACGTTGTGATACCGGCGACTGCTTACTAAAAAGCATAATGCCGTCATATGTATCATTATTTAAAAATGCATGATTAACACTGCGGTCATATGTATTAGAATGTTCAAAGTATAGATCAAATTTAAAATCATCAGCAACGTCTACATCTTTAGGAATACCCCAAAACATTTCTGTTGTGCTTGAATTTAATGCTGTTACATAGTCTTGATAACTGTCTATAGGAAACTTATCATATTGTATAGGTTTACTTGCCACTACATCCCATGGTTTGTGATTTACAATAAATCTATGCTCAATTTCTCTTTGCGATACTGGTGCATGTTTTGAAAATAAAAATACACCATTGTATAAATCATTATCATCTACACGATGTATAAATGCATGATTTGTTTTTCTATCATATTCATTGTCATGTGTAAAATAAGTATCAAATGCAAACCCGCTTGTATCGATATTAACACTTGTTCCCCAAAACATTTCTGTATTTGAATTTTCAAGTGCATATTGATAGTCTTCCCAACTATCAATTACAAATTTATTATATTTTACAGGTCCACTTGCTACAATGTTCCATTCTTTTCTGTTTACAATAAAACGATGTTCAATTTCTTTTTTTGTTAAAATTCTTGCTTTTGTCAACAGTGCTACTCCATTGTATAACTTTTGTCCATTTACTTCGTGAACGAACACATGATTTGTTTCTTTGTCATATATGTTATCATGTGCAAAATGTAAATCAAAGTCAAAGTCTTCCTTTAATTCTAAGTTGTATGACAATGCCCAAAACATTGCAGTGTTTGACGACTCCAGTGCGTCTTTATAATCATCGTATGTTTCAATATAAAACTTATCATACGGTTTTGGTACGCTAACTTGTAATTCTACTTGTTTTTGTTTATTATAACATCTTTTTTCAATTTCGTCTAGAGTAATTTCATTATCTTTAGGAATCAAACACACACCGTCATATTTGGTGTCATTAAGAAACACATGGTTGTAATTCTTGCTCCAATCATCAGGCTCATAGTCAAATGTAAAATTTTCTACTATACTTACATCATCAGGAACTACCCAAAAAAAGTCTGTTAAGGATTGACTTTGGGCAGTTAAAAAATTAGGTGCATATTTTGCTGTAACAAAATTTGCTTTTAGATATTCATAAGTGTCATTTTTTACACCAATAAAAAAGATGTCATACATTATAGAGTTTTACATAACTTGTAGAAATCTTCCATTTCAGGAAACACTTCTACAAATTTTAAGAAGTTCCTTTCGTCATACTGATCAAAAAACCTTGCAAAGTTTTTTCTATCTAATTCTATTTTGTTTTGATTAATGTCAACACGTTCACGCATTATAGCAAGATTGCGTTCTAGTTTTGCAATTTCAAAATCATAGAATCCTGCAAAATCGCTTACATTGCTATTTTGTTTCATAAAGTCAATTGCTTCTTCAAGATACTTGTCAAAGTCTGGTGTTAAAATTTGAATAGTTTGCCAGTCAGGATATCTAATTAGAGGTATATCAAACCAAATACGCTGACGAGGATGTATTTCATAATCATCGTGTTTAGTGTAAGGGTCGTGTATAGGAATATATTGCACACCTTGATTACTTGCACTAAAACGCTGTCTTAATTTTAACACGTATTCTAAATAGTCTTTTACTTTTGGCACAGACAAAGCATTAAAAGTATTAATAAATGTAACAGTTGTATTTTTTGTTTCTGTTAGAAAACGCATAGTATTACGTGTCATTGTATCCCACTTTAATCCGCCACGTATGTATTCTGCTTGTGAGCCTACGCTGTCAACTGAAATAAACAACGCAAAGTTTTTCAATGCCATGTTAACATACCAGTTGTTTCCGCTACCTGGATTCCAACGATTTTTATCTTCCCAAATTTGTATCTCTTCAAGTTTTTTTACTTTAGATAAGAATCTATCCATAAGTTCTTCTTTAGGAGGACACATGTTTGTTGTAATACTTAATTCAAGCCATGTGTTTGGATTTTCATAGATATATTCAAGTACACGAAATGTGTTGATGTCCATTAACGGCTCGCCGCCTGTAATACGAAATACTTCTAGTTTGTTATATAAACTAGGCCACCATTTCCAAAAAGCTTCAAGATAAGGATTTTCGCTTTGCCGTACTTTCAAAGGCATAAGTCCTTTTTCTTGCAAATACTCTAGATTGTTATGTCCTGTTTCCTTGCCCTCTGCATCTAGTATTTTAAATTCGCCATGTTCTTTGATTTTTTCTTCCCATGTTGTGCTTAAATGTGGAGAACAATACATACAAGAAAAATTACATGCTTGGTTAAAATTAACTTCCATATAACGTGGATCTACGTCACCTGTATCTAGTGCATCAATAATATCACTTCTACTATTCTGTGCCCAATACTCTCCGGAACGGTATATTCTATCACTGCGACCTCCTACGTCTTCAATCTTCCAGCAATATGCACAACCTGCAGGACGCTCGCCTTTGAGCATCATTGCACGTTCTTCTTTCTTTTGTGCAGTATTATGTAAGGCTTTAGGATTTGCTTTTACAGCATCAACATCCATATCATGCAATGGCGGATGATAGCAACTATGCGTTTTACCATTTGTAAGATGCATAGAAACCTGTGTCCATTTTGCATAACACATTGTCTTGCTGATATTCTTTAACTGCTTTTCTGCAATATCTGCAGACTGATTATAATCGCTCATACGAAATCCTTTTTATAAATTATACAGGATTTTTTGCAGTTGTCAAGCCATATGTTTCTGTAATAAATTCTGCAAGTTCTTTTGCCATTAACTTGTAGCCATTGATATTTGGATGAATATCATTTGTTAGAAACTGTTTAGGATAATCTAAATTATGATATCTATCCCACCATTGTGATCTTTCATGTTCACCTTGTAACCAATCATCTGCTTCTACTAGCAAATCTACAAATTGATCATAATGTCTATAATCGTGTATATACTTTGTCCAATCTATTTGATCGTGCAAACCGCCTGTTCTTGTTTCTAAATCATGTTTTCCTCTATAATCAAATGCATTTGCAAGAACAAATTTAAATCCATAGGCCTTACAAAAATTTTGCACTTCTAAAATACTACATAGAGTTTCCATACTTGCACATGTTTCGCTCCAACAAGTTCTTGTATATGCTTTCCAAAACTTGTCACTATCATTAGGCCATACAGTATTAAAGTTATAATGATGAGCACGTTTATAAGGGTGTTCTCTGTGTCTTGTAAAATGCGGCTCTTCGTCAAAATGCATGTCTTGTCTAAAAAAATCAAAACGTTCGTATCCACTTAGCATAAACACAATAATGCAATCTTCCATTGCATCCCAATCTATATCTGTCAAGTACAAACACCTTGCTGCTGCTCTGTTACCTATACCTCGCTGACCTAAATTAACTGCTGTATAATCCGTAAAATGATCCCTTGCTAATACATTAACCCAACTGTTTTCCCATTCCATAGGAATAAGGTCTGTGCTTTGATCCATAGGAAAATTCATCTTTCCGTTGTGTTTCTTCCATGTTTCTTCTGTATAGCCGCCTTCGCCCTGTGTCCAACTACAACCTAAGCCAATAATTGCTTTATCGATAGTCTGCATATTCATCCTCTCTAACTGTATCAAGTGTAACACAATGGGGGCCGCCGCTTAGTGTTCGACAATGTCTCATCTTTACGTGCATAACATCAAAGCCTGAATTTTCTAAAGTTTTTGTTAAACTATGTTGATTTTCTTCAACGGCAACTAAAGATTCACTTAAACTTAAAATATTCATTCCTAGCCAAGGACTTGCAGGTGCCCAATCATGCATAACCTGTGTTTCATGTGGTTCAGGTGCCCATATTTTTTCCCACTTGTTGAATATGTCAGGTAGTTGTTCTTCTTTTACTCTTTCAGAATTTAATAATACTTTACCAGGTGCCAATGGCATAATACTAGTATCTAAATGTACATATGCATACACGTTTTCTAACATATGCACTGTATACTTTTCACCAAGTGTACTTTGTAGCCACCGTGCGCCCATTTTGTTTCCGCTGTTTGAAACAAGATATAATATATCTTTACCTATCTTTACACAGTTAGCAGCATCAAATGCTGGTTCATATTCAGTAAGTGTAGGAGCATTTAGATCTGATCTATCATAAAGTTTATCTGGTAATCTAGGCTTAGGTGCTGCAATCCATCTACTGCCGTTTACAAAATACTCTTTGAAAATACTTCTCATACCAAATGTTTCAAAATATCTACTTCTAAGAGGCATAGGAGTTTCGATAAGCATATCACCAATAGTAAGCACACTATCACGTGGACAATAACTATAGTATGCATCAGTAGACCAATCAGGAGACATGTGTGTAACTCCATGATTAAACTTTGTAGGACGCATGACTTTTACACCAATGTCTTCAAGTTGTTTTTGAAACACGTTTAAGTCTTCTATAGTTTCGTTAATAACATCTTCTGGATATTGCCCGCCCGGCATGTCGGATAAATCATCTATGTTAGCATAGTCAACACAATGTATATCTTTGTTTTTGATCCTAGGAACTTGAGCCCACTCTGCATTACCTAAAATTACTTCTTTAAGTGTGCCCCATTCTGTGTTTGCGTTTATTTTACTCATCTCTATACTCGTCAAATACTTTCTGTTTTCGTAAATCTTTGTATGTTGTACTAGAACCTGTATCAGGATTATCTGGTCCTAATTCTTCAAAGAGTGTAATACCTCTTATGGCTTCTTCTGGAGTCATATACATATGATAGCCTATACAACTATAATCGTCATCTTCATGTCTAACATATTTGTGGCGCCCATCATAAATCATAGGACGGCACCATTCTACAAAGTCTATGTCATCTGTTAGTATTACTCCACCTTTACCTAATTTAAGTGTTTTTCTATGATGAAAACTTACACAATAATATGACTCAGGTATATACATTCCTTTACGGAATCTAGTTGCTCCGTCAACAATAGGAGTAGGATCTAAAAAATAATCACCACTCCATTCTTTATCAATAAATTTAATTTTATTACCTGCGTGAATACACTGCATTGGTGTGCTTGAATATGTATGTGCAGGCAATGTAATTGTTTGACCTGTTACGCCTAAGTATTTCATACAAAGAAACATTGAATTACTACAACTATCAACACATACTGCATATTTAGATCCAGCATATTCTGCTAGTCTATCTTCAAATACTGTGACTGCATCCCAAGGATCGTTTAACTCTACAGTTCTATCTTTCAGTTGTAATATCATAGGGTTCGCCTGTTTCTTCATCAAACCAATACAAACTACGATGAGGTAAATTCTCATCATCGTGTTTTGCATTGCTTACGTAAAAGAACAATCTAAATGCATTTCTTGTACGCCCTTCAGGACATGCTAGTGCATCAGGAAACCCATGGAACCCTCTTTCATGGTGTCTCCAAATAATTGCTCTATTAAACATTGGTGCAACTTTTTGTACAGGACCTTTATTGTTGAAGTCATTGAAATGTAAATGGCCGCCCCATTCTTCTTCCCAATCCGATCCTAGATAAATTATCATACTCAGCATACGATGTACTTTAATTGTATCATTCCAGTTAAAATCTGTATGGATTGATAATTTACATCCTGGATAACTTCTACTATAACCTGCACCTACAATATAAGGATCAGGAATAAGATCCTTAATACCAGTAAGTTTAATCAACCATTGCATACCTGCTTGACTGTGCATTTGATTTGTAAAATTTTGTGCTACAGGTGCTACCTCTAAATTTGTAAGTTCACGCATATAACTATCGCGACGGGTAAATTCTTTCCAATGGAATTCTGGTATGCTTTCGCACTCAAGTTCCATTGCTTTTGCCATTGATTCTGGCAAAAAATTGTCTAATGTAATCATAGGATATGGCGGTGTTCCTACAAATTCATAATTTAATTTTTTAATGTTTGGATATGTTGTTTTAAGATGTGTTACTAGTTCCATGCAATATTTAACTCCGTGTGTTACCGTAATGTACAACTTTGAATTCGTTTGAATCTCTAAGTTTCCTCCAAGGATCTACTACTGTAGACCCAAGCGGCCATTCAATTTCTTCTACATACTGTTCCCAATAACCTATTAGATATACATCTGCTTTAGGAAATACCGTATCTCCTGTGTTGATGTCATAATAAGTTAGAGACCCTCCTAATTCTTCTACATAATGTCCTACTAGCATACTACTACTGCCTATAGTGTAATAAACTCCTGGCTTATAGGCTTTTCCTACAATACAAATATCATTACCTTCTCTAATCAATCTCTGTGCCATTCTTTTGGCTTGTACTTCTCTTGCAGTCATAATACTATCAAACAAATCATAACCTAAGTCTAACCGTTGTGCTAGATATCGTAAAGCAATATTATCTCTAGGATGACATGCGCCTCCGTCTCCCATACCTGCTTGCATATAGCCTGGCCCCATAATTCGGTATGTGCTTTTTGCAAGGGCTTCTGTAACAACATCAACATTAATATTACCACTTGTTTCAGCAACATCTTGTATCATATTAACTAAACTTAGTTTAGTACTGATAAACGTATTGTAAAATATTTTTATAGCTTCTGCTTCATCCCATGTGCCTATTTCATATCTAGGATTGTTTTGCATTATAGGCTTATAAAAGTCGATCAACTCTTTTGCATCATCTGTAGTGCTACCGTCTTCAGTGCCAATAATAACCATTTCAGGATTTACCATGTCCCATTTAATTGTACCCATTGCTATTAAGTAAGGATTGTAAACAAAACGTGCATTTTTTATTAGTTTGATAAATCTATTTCTAGTTGTACCAGGAAGAACTGTACTAATAAGCACAACTAACTGTGATTTGTTTACATGCTTGTTAATTTTACGTAACACAGATTCAACAATACTATAGTCAAAATCTTTATTAGGCAAATGACTAGTAGGAGTCTCGCCTCCATATTGTGCTTCGTGTGGTGTGGGCACTGCAACAAAAATTATATTTGTATCTGTAACTGCGTCTTTTATAGTTTGACACATAGAAAAGTTTCGCGGTGTCCGCTTTGCAACATCATAACCTACAACATCATAATGTGTTGCCATTACTTCGGCACAATCTTGTCCTAATTTGCCGCATCCTATCATTGCTACTTTTTTCATAATTCTTTTCTCGCACGTATCACTTGTTTTTTAAGTTCTAAATATAACTTTTGCCACGGCGGCAATGCTTGATCTTGTATTTCAGTATCAATTCTTGACCATTGATATTTTACTGCTTTAGGCATGTAAGGATCTCTTTTTAAGATTTCAAACACACGCTTGTGGTTATATTCAATTTTATGATACAACTCATTGTATTCTTGTATGTGTGTCTTAATAGTAGAAAAAGTATTTTCACTGTACTTTCTCATTTCTTCAGTATACATTGCTACACGTTTTGCTAAGTCTGTTTCTTTATCAAAACTGTAGTCGAATATTTCATCATATCTAACAAACCCAAGTTTATCTAAATGTTCGTGAAATCCTTGTGCTCCGCATACCAAAAATAATTTTTTACTTAACAAAGGATATATTGTTTTTTCAGTAACAAATATAGTTTCCCAACATGCTTCAGATACAAAATCACATAGTGTATGCCAATATTCTTCAGGTAATTTGTATGAATCCATATCAAGACTAAAAGTATCATTTTCTAGCGTCATTTGTTTACCATCATGGTATTTGTATGGAAAGTCTGGTCTTTCTTTGCCGCCATCGATCCATGTTACATAACCTGCATCTTGTAAATTATATTTTTTAATATTATCAATTAAATGACAACGATGTAAATGTGCTCTGTTTTGCAAACAAATCCAAGGCCATTTTGTTGTTGTGTCATCTATATTCCAATATTCTCTAACATCTTTTGGTGTGTTATAATCCTCGTATGCATCAAGAATTGTTTTTGTAGAATAATGGAAAAAGAAAGTCGACCAGTGTAAACTTCTAATTCTGTTTATGCCGCTTGTTTTTAATTTATTTTCATAATAAGAATTTTTTGCACAACCACTAATCACAATAGTTTCTATATTAGGATTAGCATTCACATATTCTACATATTCTGGATCAAACCATGGTTCCCATTCTGCGCTACCATCTATTACAACTTTATCAGTTTTTACAGTTTTAAGATCTTTTAAAATTTGTCTAAAATTAAAACCATCTCCATTTTCATGTGAACACCAATAATTATACCAAAGATAATCTCTTCTTTCTTTTAGACCTTTGGCTTTGATTTTTCTATCAGTAAACCTTTTTGCTAAAGTTAAAAGTTCTCCTTCATCGCCTTCCATTACACCTCCTGGTGCAGTAATTTCCAAAATCCTATTTTGCACAGTGGAAGGCACGTGTTCAAACTTTGATATGTATTTGTCAAATATGTGTTCTACATTTTTTTGTAATTTAGGCTTTAGTGTGTCATACATACCTTGCAAATTATGTTTGTTATCTACAACATATTTTATATTTTTAACTATACCTTCGATACGTTCTTCGTCAGTTTTTAAATTGTCAAAACTATAGTCAAAAACTTCATCATATATTTCGAAACCCATTTCCATTAATTTAGAATGGAAATATCTACTACCGACAGTTAAGAACGGAAGTTTACATAACATAGGTGTGGCTGTCTTTTCTGTTATTGTCATACCTTCTGTATAACTTTCGGTAGGAATATGTAGGAAACTATAGATAAAGTCATCATTAAAATCAAAACTACATAATTTTTCAGTAAACCTATCATTTGTAGTCAATCTACTACCATCATGATACTTAAAATACTGAGTAGGATCATCATTCCGATGAGTCTGATGGTATGTTATTAATCCTTTATCTATTAAATTTTCTCTAGCAAGAACATCAATGAAAACATCTCTATGATGACGCTCTCTACCATTCATCGATAAGAAAGGATGCTTCCATATATCCCAAGTATGTTTGTCTTGTAATATTAAATCATCATACAAGAAGTTGTTATTCAACAGTTCTTGATGTGCTCTTACAATGAAGAACTCAGGCCAAATATCTGCTCTGCCATGTGGCCGTAAGCCTATTACTCGTAGTCTTTTTTGAAGTAAAGGTAAATCGTTAATGCAAGTTACAACAGTATATTTTATATTGTTTTTGTTTATGTGTTTTACAGATTTTTGGGAAAGATCAATTTCAAATTCATGATACCACCAAAAATAAATATGATCCCATACACGTGAACAGATTTTATTTTCTAGTTCTGCATTTCCATATTGCCATGCGTAAATGTGTGCAACTTTTTCTTGGTCACCCATGCTTTACCAAAATTCCTTCTTCTTGCAAAAAATATCTGTTCACAAAATTGTTGTAAACTCATATCTTGGTTTTCAGGAAAATCAAAAAATAAAGTACTCTTATTATTCAATTCTTCCCCACTATGTATGTATCCGAGAAAATCGTAATCGTAATCTTTTGTGAGCGGGTAAGATTTAATTTTGTTGTAATCGATAAGGTAACTAGATTGGAAGTCCATAAGTTGGTCCATTACATCTTGTGGAAAATGTGCGTATTCTTTTTGCATAAAATCTTTTACAACACTAAACACATGTGATGCTTTATCTTCACTGTGTAAATTAATAATAGTGCTGTGGATAAGATTCCATCCGTGTATTTCAATACCTTGAATTTTAGGGTGATCAATTCTACCGTTAGTACCCCAGTTAATATAGTATTTTCTTATGCGATCAATTTCGCTTTTTAACCAAGGATCTCGGCTTATATGGTCAAATAATTTTTCGTAAAATTCACTATATTCTATGTTGCTAAAGTTGTATAAAAATCGACTGATATAATTTGTGATACCGTTGATATGGAAAGTATTTTGAAACCAACTAAACACTTGTGCATCTAGCATCTTTTCATAAGATAAGTCTTTTGTAGATACAACAATATCTATACCTTCTTTAAGTTCATCTTCGTTATAAGCGCCAACAAGATAGTCAGTAACTTTTCTACCTTCAATTTTGAATTCTTGTTTTTGCACAAGATTCATTTCTGCATTTTCAAGCAACTGTGCTTGATATACTGTAACGCCTGTATGGTTACCAGCTTTGTATAGACTATAAAAATTATCTTTCCATGTTTCTAATGTTTCTCCGGGTAACCCTAAAATTAACTCTGTATATAACGGAATATTATTTTCTTCGCACATATCAAACACTTGTTCAATTTTATTCATTTCAAGATTTTTACGTTTGATAATTTCTAAAACATTTTCATCCATTGACTGTACAGATAAATTCAATCCAATTTTTGCACCGCCATCATAGATAAGTTTTCTAACAATATCTACAACTTCTTTCTTTTGATTTTTAGCCCAAGCAATAGTATATGCTTTTGGGTTATCGTATGTTTTTTGCACTTGAATAAGTTTATCTGCAATCATACTATCACGTTCTGCAAAAATACCAAAGTTTGCATCCGTTAAACTTACAAAGTCGCAACCTGTTTTACCGATCCATTCTAATTCATCAAACACACGTTCTAAATTAAACTTTTTAACTTTATTATATGTTAAACTGCCCCAGTCACAAAAAGTACAAGCATACGGACAACCTCGATTTGTTTCCAGTGTAGCATTCCATGTCACTTCAGGATGCTTTACCATAAGTTTATCAAACACACCAGTTAGATAAGGACTAGGTATCTCATCTAATTCGTTAATTCTTGGTTGAGCACCTGTGTCTACAGTTTCACCATCTACATTTACAATTAAACCTTTTACATCTAACCAAGAATCTCTATCGTCTAATGCTTCAAGAATTTTTCTAAAACTTCTTTCTCCTTCCTGTTTTACACAAACATCAATATAAGGAAAACGTTCAAAAAAGTTTGGGTCTTCGATAGGCGGCTCAGGTCCGCCAAATAAAATTACAATATTTGGATTTGCTTTTTTTAATTCTCTGGCTAAAACATTATTGTATTGCTTGTTCCATATGTATGTAGAAAAGCCTACTACTGTGTTATCTTTTAAAAGTTCAACTGTTTCAGCAATAGGATCTCTTCGCCATACAAACTCATCAAGTTCATATTGGGTATTAATAGATTCAAACTGGTTTACATAAGACCAAAGTATGCCAACACTATACGGTAAGTAATAAGCGTTAAACTCTTTAGGTCCTTGCTGGAAATTCGGATTTACAAAACTAATTTTTTTCATTGATAGTATATTTATTGTTAAAAAGATTTTGAACAGTTGTCATGAGTCGCAATCCAGTATCTCTATTATAATTTGTAGATCTAAATAAATTTTGATTATATGTAATCTTATTTAGATTTTCCATAATTATATCTTCTTTTTGTGCTCTTGTCAATTTAATCCAATTTTCTAAACTTTTATGAAATGCTTGGAATCTTTCGTTAGGATTTAAAATCTCATCGTAACTTTGATCTATGCCTTCAAAGTCAGTTTTATAACCTAAACTTCTTAGATATTTTAAGACTCTAAATTGTCCTAATATCATAAAAGGATGTCCTGCTGCAATGGGTTTCATTACTTTTTCTGTAATAAACATCCCTTCTTCTGCAAATGCAGTTTCTGTAACCACACTGAGCAAACTATTTTCATAAAGGGCATGATTAAAAATAGTGGCATCTTTGTCAGGGTCACTTTTACAATCTACGCCATCTATGTCTAAAGGCAAACCTTTGAGCAAGGTTTTATTCCATAAATTGTCATCCTGTAGTGTAATTCTACTAGGCGCACCTACTTGTTCTTTTTGCGGTAAACTTCCACTTACAAGTCCCTTGCTTACATAACCTGTATCTAACAACCAAAATAAATGCTCCAGCCTTGATGGTCTTGTATTTCTATTCATGCTAAGGAAATCTTTGGAATCTTTATTTTTAATAGCATTTATAACTAGTGCGCTTTGTGGTATTCTATTATCGAAATAAAAGGTATGCGTAAAACTATGAACATGTGCAAACAACGGTATATCCCAATTTCTGTTACACCATGTTAAATAATTTGTAGAGAAATCTGCATTGCCGTCCATAAGTATAACACTATTTTTATGAAAATCATTTTCTTCCATTATTTCGTGCATATTATAAAACCCATCACATCCAGGAAATATCATATTCATACCTTCAGACGAATTATCAATTACAATTTTAATTTTTCCTCTACGAACTGCATTAGCAACTTCGCTGGGCAAATTGTTTAACACATGATTGTCATGTGTTCCCCAATCATTAGAATGACCTGCAACACTTACAAAATATATTCCAGGCCAGTTCCACCCATCTTTAATTTGTTTTATACCAAAACCTGCTTTTTTCAGTGTTCGAGAATATAACCACGTATCAAAAATGTACGGCTGTACACCGTGCATATTTCCTATTTTATCATGATAGTATGCAGCAAGTTTCAATTTTCTTGTTTCTCAATTTGTTGTAGTATCCATTGATAAGTTTGTTGCAAGCCATATTCTAAATTGTCTTGCGGTGCCCAACCAATGGTTTCCTTAATAAGTTTATTATGACTGTTTCTGCCATTAACACCAACAGGTCCTGGCACATTATTAATTCTCAGTTTTTTGTTAGTGTTAACACTCGCAATTAGGTGTGCTAAATCATTTATAGCAATCATACGTTCACTGCCAAGATTTAACGGCTGATTATAATCGCTTTCCATAATCCTATGAATGCCTTCAATAGCTTCATCGATATAAAGAAAACTTCTTGTTTGTGTGCCAGGTCCCCAAATTTCTACAGTTTCGTCTTCGCTCATTGCAACTTTTCTACATAAGGCTGCGGGAGATTTTTCTTTACCTCCAGTCCATGTGCTTTCTGGTCCAAACACATTATGAAAACGACACATTCTTGCACGTATACCATAATTCTTTTCAAAAGACATACACAAGCGTTCGCTGAATAATTTTTCCCAACCATATTCAGAATCAGGATTTGCTGGATACGCACTTTCTTCGCTACACAAAGGATTATCAGGATCCATCTGATTGTGTTCAGGATACATGCAAGCACTTGAACTATAAAAAATACGTTTTACACCTTTAACAACCATTTCTTTCAAAATGTTAAGATTAATCATAGCAGAGTTGTGCATAATATCAGCATCATTATCGCCTGTAAAAATATATCCTGCTCCTCCCATATCCGCAGCAAGTTGATATATTTCATAAATGTCTTCTGTAATTAATTTACGTACATCTGCTTGTTCTCGCAAATCTACAATATGAAATTCATCACATTCGGTTTCGCTAAATTCAGGATACTCTAAATCTGCACCAATTACATAATGTCCTTGTGCTTTTAAACTTCTTACCAAATGAACTCCAATGAATCCTCCGGCTCCGCATACTAATACCTTACTCATATGTCTGCTCCATATTTTTCAACAAGATCTAATAGTTCTACAGGTTTTAAATTTTTAAAATGTTGAATATTGTATTCTCGTATCTCATGTGTTTGTGTATATAACTGTTTTAATTTTTGTTTAGGCCAAGACTTGATATCTTTACATACTTTTATAATTGCTTGCATTCTATCTTTCCCATTTAGTGTTTCATCATAACTTTCGTCCCACCAAGCATCAAAAGTTTTAAATCCTAATTTTTTAAGATACTGAAGTGTAAACGCAGGGCCAACAATAATAAATGGTTGTTTGAATATAATTGGCTTCATTGTTTTTTCTGTCAAATGAATTACATTATTTTCAAAATTTGTTTCGCTTGCAAGATGAATATATGTTCGATCATACCATTCAGCAGTATCCATTAAGTGTTCTTCTACAGGAAATCTGTCAAAATGTTTACTGTCTAGCACAAAAGGCAAATCGTCCCATAAATTTTCAAAATCTTCTCTTTCAAATTCTAAATTATATTTTGAAGAAGTTCTCTCAAAATCGTATATAAAATGTTCAAATGGTCTATTAACACCTCCATGTCTGTCAAAACTCATATGACAGTCATCTAGCATATCATTTTTAATCATTTGCAATAACAGCAACATACGATGTTCATGACTACGTCTGTTAAAATTTAAAAACAATCTATCTTGTTTGCCCAAGTCAACACGACTTTCATAAACTTCATCACGTAAAATGTCTTTTGTAATTTGTATATACAAACCCATATATTCGACATTTAATTTATCTTCGCCTACACCTGCTTGTAAACAGTACTTGTCGTAAATAGTTTGTATATTTGCACAGTTTGTTGCATAGATAACTTTGTTCAAGGGCACACCTTGACTATTAAAATAATCATGTAATGTTTGAAAATCTCTATGCGTAACAAAACTTTCATATCTACAGTTTACAAATAGATATCCGTTACCATTGTAAATTTTATCCCAAACCTCGCCAGGAATAGGCGTTCTTTGTAAAAATCCGCAAAACATATCCATTGTGATAGACATGTAATTTAAGTTAGGACTTAAAATAACTTCATAGAAAAATTTGCTATCCCCTATATCTTTTATCTCGGAAGATGGAATAATTTTGCAAGGTACAAAATTTCCTATCTCCATAACAGCAGGATCATGCTCCATTGTTGCATCGCTAAACTTAACATCAATGTCGTCAATGCGCTTAGCCAGATCATATACATCTGGTATCTTATGGTTATTTAAAGGACCTAGTGGCCCAATCCAATTATATGCCCATATCAATTGTTTCATTTATTAATTCACTTATATCATAACTATACTTGAGATTGTCAGGTAACTCACGCATTGCTTCAATCATAAATTCTTGATTGTATGTTCTTTCTTTTACAGGTACAAATATTCTGTTACAAACATATTTGTTGTAACTAGTTATATTATTAGTATTAATTTGTAATTTTGGTGCTAAAACTTCCTTTACAAATTTATATGTTGATTTAGGTCTAGGATGGTCATCCCACCAATTGCCACCATGATTTGTCATAAACACAGGATCTTTATGATTAAAGTGATGCATTAATGGTAACTCGATAAACTTATGACGATACTTGTTAACTTTGTTCGTCATATTTTGTGCTATGCGTTTTTGATGTCCTGCTAAATCTATATGTTTACCTCTTTGAATACTTAGGTGTGCCATTGCATCTGGTGTAAGAAAAAGAAAAGTCCAGTTAACTTTTAAAGATTCAAGTAAGTTAACTGTATGAAACATATATGTCAAAGTTTTAACGTAAGACGAACTATGAGATATAATATGATCTAATCTTTTTGCAGTTAGTTCTAAGGCTAAGCCGCCGCCAATATTAGACCATTCTTCTTCTTTGTCAAGGTAATCATGCCTTGATGGCTCTGACCACTGAACAATTACAGTATCATTTTCTTTAATTTTGTTTTCTAAAACAGTGCCTAGTAATCTATGATATATTGCAAAATTACCTAAACCAGATAATCCACAATTAAATGTTTTATCAAACTCCTGTGCCAAGTATTCAGGATACATAGGCCAACTGTAATTTGTAAAACTGCACCCGTAACAAAACAAATTAGACAACTTCTAGTTCATCCTTAGTTTGCTTACATAAATTATAAAACCCTTCCATCTCAGGAAATGTTTCTAAAAAATTAACGTTTCTTCTAACATCATATTCATTAAACCAATTGTAAAAATCTGCTCTGCCTTCTTTTACTCTCGGTTCGTCATAGTTAACATTTGCAAAATAATTTCTTACTCTACGAAAACGTTCATATTCTAAATCACTAAATTTCGTAGTGTCTTTGTCGTCTCTATTGTCATTAATAAATTGTAAAATTTTATCCATGTAAGGCAAAAATTCATCCTTAGGTAAAATATGCATATCATATTGTAACGGTTCTTTTAGATAAGGTGTATCAAATCTAATACGTCTACGCTTAGGATCATAAAATTCTTTACGCCAATCTAAAACTTTTTGTAGGAATAAATTAAAACTTGTAACACTAAGAATATTAAACGTACACATGATTGTTAAATCGGAGCCAGTAATATTTAAAAAGTTTTTCATATTACTTTCCCAAAGATTTACATCTAAACCTGTGCGAAGATATTCTGCACGATTATCAAATGTATCTATACTAGAATATACTTTAAACTTTTTAATTTTGTTACCTTCTAAAAGTTCTTTTACATTATCGGCAAACTTAGACACAATGCGTGGACTTAAACCCATGTTACTATTGAGGTTAAGTTCAATATGAGGACGTGGATTTTCTTTAAGTTCGTCAAATATACGCCATGTGCTTTTATGCATAAGAGGCTCACCGCCTGTAATGCGTAAAATGTTTAGTGTCTTACTTACTTCAGGCCACCATTTCCACCATGCATCTACGTAAGGATTTGATCCTTCTTCCATAGGCTGAAACCAATCAACATCGCATCGATGATTTTTAACCATATCATACGGACCATGTTTTTTGACTTCGTTATAAAAGCTACTACTTGCCATAGGTGAACAATATCCACATTTAAAATTGCATTCATTACTAAATGCAATTTCGATATATTCTGGATTTACGTCAAAATCCCAAGGCGAATCTACAATTTCTTGTAATCGCTCAGGCTTGTAAATACTTTCATTACGAATGTTTCTATCAGAAATATGATCATCTCCTAGTGCTTCGACATTCCAGCAATAGGTACAGCCTTTAGGTTTTTCACCTACAAGCATTTTTGCACGTTCTTTTTTCTTTGTAAGTGTATTGTGCAATGCACTAGGATTGTTTTTAATTTCTTCTAAATCAATCTTATGCGGCGACGGATGATAGCAACTGTGTGTATCACCTGTGTGTAAATAAATTGTAGTATGATGCCACTTAGCCAAACAGAATGTCGGACTTACATCCTCCATTATACTAGCGGCTTCTTTAATTCTATCTGTTTCTGATTTCATATAAATTGTTGTCCAGCAGTTCTACCCGGATTTTGATATACTGTTTTGAAAAAATTACTTTGTTGTGCAGTTAAGCATTCTTCAGCAATAGGTAAATCGAGTTCGTTAATTAGTTTAATACCATATTCCTCAATTGAATCTTCAAGTCCTTCTAAAGATACTTTAGATTCAACTTCATTTGCCCAATATTCATTTAACCATTTAAAATCACGAACATTTACAAAGTCCCAATCCGTACACATTGTTTTATAAAGACCTTCTCTTGCGCCGTAAATAGCCCATTTACCATTTTCTACATCAGCGCCTATCATTAGCCAAATATACAAACGATGCAAGTTCTTCCAATGATTACGTTTAAAATCATTCAAAGTAGGTTTCATACCTCTGTCAAGTGCCATTTTGACACCTTCTCTAAATCCAGCACGCCATGCTTGCTGCGGAGTAGCATTATTCATAATTTCGCTATAACACGCATTCATTTGAATATATTCTAAGTCCCAACAAAAATCAACTTGAGCATGTGCATTATTAGGATCTGCATTTTCGTGTGTACGCATGTTTAACACTTTATCTTTAGGCCAGCATTTAATACCGCCGTTACCGTACATTAGTCCGTTAATTGTATTTCTAGCACTCCAACTTACTACACAGTCTTCAAACTTTATATCACGATTCCAGTGCATGTCTTCGTGTGTTTCTAAATCATATTCTTTTGTAAGAAACTCAGAATCAATAATATTATCGCCATCGATAGTAATAAATCTATCCGTCTCTGAAAGTTCTGCACATGCCTTGTGTGCTGCATCACTTCCGTCTACACCGTGTACACGTTTAGCCCAAGGAATTTTCCTACACAAATCTGCATAGTTTTTTTCAGCATTAGGTTCGTCATAACTAAGATAGATAATGTCATAGTCTAGTATTTTAAATTTGCTCATTCACCGTTCTCCGACAATAGGTATCGAATTTTTTAATAGTATACACACTTATGTCAGTTTTGTCTACCTTAAAATTATCATCAAACGCAACTTTTACTACATTTTCTTCTATCAAATCTCTAAAGCCAAACTTAATAAACTGCAATAAATTATGAGGATCATTAAACTCTGTGATCGAGAATTGCATAGGAAAGTTATAAAAAGAGTCTTTAGATTTTGTTTCTTTTACTATCATAGGATCTAGTTCAAATAACCATTCTTTATTTTTACAATCTTGTGTAACAATTACATCTGCTTTTTCTGTAATTGGTATTTCAAAAATGTCATACCATATATCAGTATTGAAGTCTACTGCTATAAGTTTATGCTTTAGTTCATATTTTTTTGTAGTGCTATCAAATGCAACACTATAATTTGTCATAGAATCCTTTGCATCTAAAATATCTTTAACTGCATCAATGTCTACTTCAATCCAGTTCCCTTCTTCTGCGTTAGTATTGCTAACAGATAAAAGTTCTCCATTTTCATCAAAGTAAATAAATTTGTTAGTAGATATTTGTAACATTTAAACTCCTACAAGCTTTTCATATATGTTTATAATTCTATCGTTTACAAAGTCATCTTCTGTATAATGAAAGACACCTTGTTGGAAATAGTTGCCTATTTTTAATTTACCGTCATTTGTAAGATATGTGCCTACATACTTTTGCCAACTGTCTACTTTAACATTAGTCCAATTTTGGCAATGTAACTTCATATGTGTAAAATGGGGATAATCTCTAACTTTGCAGGTGACTTCGTTTTCGATTCCAAGAATTTTTATAATTATTGCAGTCAGCATGTCAATACTTGCTACACGCTGATAGTATTTGCCTCCTGCAAAATCTCCTTGAAACTTTTCCCAATTATTAACTGCTAGTTCGAGCCATTTAAAATAAGTGTGTGCTAGATCAGATTTTTTAAAATAATAAAATCCCACATAAGTATCTGGCAAATAAAATTTATCAAATGCTGGCCTATAAAATCTACTTGTGACAATATCATTTCTATATGTTCTTACATTTGATGTAAAAAATAATTCCTTTGTTTGTAAAAATTCCCACCAACGGCTAATGTCGTCTAGCACAAGCATATCAACATCTAATACAATTGTATTATCATACGGAGTAACATGGTATAATTTCCAGCGATTATGAATCTTCCATTCTTGTCCTTGTGCAGCATCTCCCCAAGGTATTTCTTTTATATAATCAAATAAATTTTGATACTTATCAGGCACAACATCATTTGTTACCAAACAAATAGAACTGTTCGGATTTGAATTTTTAATACTCATTGCGCAAAGACATGCTTGCTGAACATAATCAACATCTGTATTTTGTGCAAACAATGTAAAATTAATCTTTGAATTCTGGGACATACATTGCTCTCGTTAAACTAAATTTATTCATTACATGTACATTAGAACCTCTCATTCTCAATGGCATGTAATTACCAAAACTATCTTTTTTCTCTAAACAAAATAAAAAATCATCGCCATCAATGTCAATAAGCAAATCTCTATCAATTGTATAAAACAATTTACCAGGTAAAGTTTTTGCAAACCCGTTTTTATAATGTCCATTCATTATGTGTATTGCAACACTAAAAACATAATCATTACGAAAAATTGCACTTTTAATTTGGTACAAGTTTCTATAATGTTCCCAATTCTCTGATATATGATGAAGCAGATCAAAGAACCGTTTGTTGTCAGGACTTTTTCTAAAATATACACAAGTTGCCCAATAAAAATCTATTGTCTTGTCACTACATAATTCAAATTCTGATACGTCTCTCCATCCACTAAGTTCAACACTATCCTTATAAATTAAAAAATCATGTAATTGGTTAAAACAATCTTTTAACAAACTATTTGCAATTATATAATCTGTATCTAATAATAGTGTTTCTTCGTAAGGAGAAAGGTCGTATGCTTTTGCCCGTGAAGTGTTTTTCCATTCTAAATTTCTTTTAGAATACGTTCCGTCATTGTATTTTCTATATCCATAATCTTGATCGTTTGGAATTTCTATAACATGTTCAAAAGGATGACTATCGAATCGTGTTTCTAAATATTCTTTGTTATCTGTAATTATCGAAACAGGTACACCTAAATATTTGTGTACTCTGTGTGCATTGAACACTGCTTGGTAAAGATAGTTAATTTCTTTATTGTTTCTTGCAATAAAGAGGACACCTTTGCTCATACTTCTACAATATCCTTTGTTGACCTCTTTTTAACAAGTTTGTTATACTCTATAAGATATTTGTTGTTTGCATTATAAAATTGATTCATTACTTCTAAAACAAAAAGTTTTAAATTTTCGATTTGAATAGGAATATCGTGATCGTCAATTAGAACAGTTTCTGTTTGATTCATGCCTATTAGTGTTTGCAAATAACTTATAAGTTCCATGCTAATACTAAATTGTCCTTTGTTATGATAGCAAACCAAAGATTCTTTATATTGCTCTTTCAATATGCGTTTTGTATTTTCTAATGTAATTAAAAAATTGGCAGAATCTATTGCTTGTTCAAGACGATCGTCCATACGGATACTCCTACATAATAATGTACGTATTTAACTTAATTATGACGGAGGACTTGCTAAATCGGCAGTCAATTCTGTAGCGTTTGATATTGTAGGATGAGGTAAATCAACTGCTGTATATGTTGTAGAATTATATGTAAAACTACTGTCTGGTCTAAAAGAAGTGCAAGAACTATCAAAATCAGCAGTTATGTCGTAATCAAAAAATGTACCGGTGTAATCGTCATTCATGCTGATTCTAAATCTCAACACATTACCAGCAGATTTAAGTCCTTCAAGTGTATATTCGTTATTTGCATAAGCACCGCTTCCTGATTTAGTTAGCAAAGTTTGATATGAGGCTGTTAGATCGTCTGCGCCTAAGCCTGCACTTGTACCGCTACTTGCAGAAGTATCATATTTGTCAAATGATATTGTGCCCATAGCACTAAGCATACCGATCCATTCTGTATCTTTAGGATCAGAGCCGCCTGACGCAGAAGCATTAAATCTTATTTGGCCGCCAGCGTTGAAATAATATCCTAATGCGGCAGCACTTGTAAATGTCACTGTTACTACATGATAAATGCTATTAGGCGGACCGCTGCCGCCTGTACCTGTACCGCCCCAACTTGCTGTTCTTGTTGCACTTGCAGTAGGTGTTCCTAAAGTAAAGTTGGTAAGCAAAGGCCAACCTGATACTTCTCCATTAAAGTTTACAACATCTAAAATCGCTGTTTCATAATCATTGTAACCCATTTTTGTGCCGTCTGTTACTGCTGTTGCTTGAGCATTCCAATGCCCGTATCCGCTAAATGTAGTATAGCCTGTTGCATTTAGACCTGTTGTCAACGCACTGTTTGTATACAATTCTATATCGGCTGACCCTGTAACTTTGACATAGTAACTTAATCCGTTTAGTTCAGTAGTACCTTCTACGTCATTAAATGTTATTAACACTCCATCTTTTAAATTATGGTTTGTGTCTGTTGTTATAGTTGCAGGATTTGTTAAACCTACAGCAAGTATCATACCGCTATGGCCGCCTGCTTCAGATTCGTCTGCTGATACTGTTAAACCAACTTCTGGTACTGCAATATTACTGTTAACACTTCCTGTTTGATGCAAGTATGCTGCCTGAACATCTAAAAATAAATTCAACATTTCAGTGGTTGTAATTTGATCACCATCACCTGCATTAGGAGTGCTATTACCAGTTACTGTGCTAGAATAAGGTGATTGTCCGTACAGAGTTTGATACACACCTAGTACGTTTGTACGAAGTGTATTATAATTAGATGCAGTAATTGTTTGGCCAATAGTAAACGGCATTAGTAACTCCTACTGTACTTATAAGGTAGAAACGTTAGCGTATGTCGGAGTCGGTACTGACACATATGAACCCGTTGCCCTTAGTTGAGAAACACTTGATGTAATATCTGCAATAACTGCTTCATCAGTGCCACCAGCACCAATTGCAGGAATACCGTCATAAAATTCAACTTTAAATCTTAAAACTGTATCACTGTCTGCTTTAGCTTTAATAGTATAACTATTGCTTGCATAAACACCAGAACCTGATTTAGTAAAAATTGTTTGATACGTTGTGTTAAGATCATAATTACCAATCGATGTTCCAGGCGATGATGCAGTAGTTTGTGATCTATCCATAGCGACTGTACCTATTGCTGACATCATAGATGCCCAGTCAGATCCTTTTGCACCAGATGCATTTGTTACTGTTGTGCTAACTCTAACTTGACCTCCTGCATTGAAAAATGCACGTCTATGATTTGCATCAGTAAATGTCGCTGTAAATTCGTGTGTAATTGTTTCTCTTGATGAAATATCTCCCCAAGGACTAGAAGTACCTCTTGATGATGAAACTTTAGATTCTACACTTGCTTGAGTAGAAGCATACAAATCATCTTTATTTAGATATATGTAATTTCCAATTGTTTCGTATTCTAAATATACAGCATCTGTAATATCATCTGCAACAGCAACACTAGTTAAAGGTGTAGGAGATGATCCAGTTTGGTGTACATAAGCATCTGTTAAGTCTGCTTTTAGTGCTGACATATGCACTTCGTTTACTGTGCCTGATCCGCTTGAAACCGGAGCACTAGTTACTGTATTGTTATAACCAAATCGGCCGGATCCAACACCTAAAACTTGTTCAACTTGAGACTGAATTGCATTGTAACGTGCTGCTGATATTACTGATCCTACTGCCATCGAAACTCCTAATAAGTACTAGTATATTTATACTTTTAGCACACACTCCACTAATCCTACATCATCTGAGTCTTTAGTTTCAAGTGCTACACCTATTAGTGCAGTGGTTGCTACTGTTTTACAAATACCATCTTCCCATGCATAAATTGCTTGTCCTTTTTTTACAGGACCTTCTACTTTTACAGGAACACGACCTTTTAGTGCAATGTATTGACCATCTGCTTCACTATTCATCATAATTGCAGGATCAGTTGATACAACTCCAATGCAAATATCGCTTGACTTTGCTGGTACTACTTCGCAACAATCATCTGTACCTACTGCTACTGCTGTTCCTGGCTCTAAATCTATATCACCTGTAGTATATTTTTCTGCTAAGTCGGCATATCTTGCTTTAGTTGCTGTACCACTAAACACAACGGCTGTTAGGTTACCTGCACTATCTCTTGCTGCAATACTATCAAATGTTGCAGAAGTTGCTGCACTTCTATATGCACTTCCAACTTTTAAAGTATCTGCTTGTGTTGCTGTACCATTAAAAGTTGTTGCATATACATTTTCAAATTTTTCAGCACCTTTTCCTAAATTGTAAATTGTGCCGTTTGCATTTGCACCAGGATGCATACCTGTTGCATCCCAATAAACTACAACATTGCCTGAACTATCTTTAATACGCAACTTATCTTGATTCATTTTAAATACAGGTGTAATACCGTCTGTATCTATTTCAAAAGTTAAATCTGTGCCTGTACCTAATGTAAATCCAATATCACTAAATGTAACTAGAGAACTAAAGTTTGTTGTACCTGTTGATCTAACAAAATCACTAGAACTTAATCCACCTAGTTTGTCAGCATTAGTTGCAGTACCATAGAATCTATGTGTAGTTGTTGTTTCTCCTGAATTTGAATTTAGGAGTGTAATACCTGCATAAATTGTTGGGAAACCTGTAATTGCACTTGCTGTGTTAGGAGTAAATGTATCTGGACTGATAGTTGAAATTACAGTGTCTTCTACATAGGTAGCCAAAATGGCATGAATGGTACCTGTAGTATCTGTAAGTGTAAGACTTTTAGTTTGTGTTACACCAAATCCTGCGCCAACACCTTGTGGACCAATTAACACCCAGTTGCCAGATGCTGATCTTACATAAAACTGCTCGTTGTTGCTATCCCACCAAAAGTCTCCCTCTGATGATCCTGCTGGTGCTGTTGTGCTTATTTCAGTGCCGCCTGCTGGCTTCCATGATGTTCCATTATAAAATTTAAGTTTGTTAGTTCCACTGTCAAACCAAATCATACCACTGATTGGTTTTGTAGGTGCATTTACACCTGCAAAATTTTCTAACAAAAACAAAAAGTTTTCGTTTTGGCTTTCACCGTAACCACTATAATTCTTCCCTACTAACTTCAAATCTGTAGTAGTGTTAATTGTGCCGTCTTCAACATTTGTTAAGACTGTGCCGTTAAATCTATTAATTGTATATGCCATTTGTGAGCTTACTCCCTCTGCACTGTATTTACCTAATTACACACTAGATACCAAATCGTCAACAAATATCCAGTTATAGGCACCGTCAATAATAAACCGTTTTAGTCCTCTTGTTGGTGAAAATGATACTGTTGCTACTTGTGTAGTAAAACTTATGTCCTGTAAGACCGATTGGTTTTGAACACCATTACTATCAACTGCAACTAAACTTTTTGTTAAACTATCATCTACATCAAAACTTGTAGTACCGCCTGCACTATAATCAACAGTGTGAACAAAACAGTACACACCTGTGTTATAACCTACAGCAGGGAACAAGTCTTCTAAAACTAATGCAATTTGTATATTAGAAAGTCCTGTAATATCTAATGAAAATTTAATATCTGTATCTTTATATAGTTCGTCTACATAACCCTTGGTTGCAACATAGTCTGGCGGATCACTAACTTCAGGTGATGTTACACCTGTAATTTTTACATTTGGACTACCGCCTGTGCCTGCAACAACAATATCGCCTTCACTTATAATGTTAAGCGGGAAAGTAGTTGCTGTAATAGTTGCATTATCCAAATTCAAATAATCTACTTGTAGACTCGACAGTGTACCAAGGCTTGTTAATCCTGGAGCACTCACAACACTTGCACCCAATTCATTTTGTGTTAAAACATTTGAGTTTCCTATCATATAAGCATAGCCACTTGTTAGATTTATATTTTGTTTATTTGTGTTCCATGCATTATTTGCTAGTTCCCAAATCCATTCTTTATCATCGCCATCGTCTACCTTAACAACAATACCAGATTCATTAACTTGTGCATCTGTTTGTGTACTACTATCGTCTGTAGTTGCTAATTCTATTTGTTTGTCTTCAACACGTAATGTCGCAACATTCAAATAAGTTGCATCGCCTTCAACTAATAAATCTCCTGATATTTTTAAATCACCTGTAATGTCAACTGTGGATGTAGGTGATGATGTAAATAAACCAATTCTACCAGATGATCTATCTAAGGTAAAGAAGTCAGTGTCAATACCGCTTGACTTGTATTGCATTCTAAATGCAGTGGTTGTAGTGTTTTGCAATCTTTGGTATACTTCATTTCCTGATACAAAAGTTCTTAAATCACCATCTGTTCCTACATAAAGACCGTTATCATCATTTACAAAAATAACACCATTACTAGTATTTCTACGCTGACCGCTGCCACTATCTAATGGCGGATCTAGTTTTAAGAAATCGTCTGGTGTATAACTTTGTAATGTTGAGTCAAGTAATGCACTTGTAGTTGCAGCATTGCCATCAAACTCAAAATCAGCAAATGCTGTTGAAATATTAAAACCTGCTTTGATTGTAATTGCAAAATTAGGAATAAGTGCTAGATTTGCATCTGTTGCTGCTGCTGTAAAGTCTTCTTTACTTACAAGTGCAGCAGGAGAACCTGAAATCATTAGTAAGGCGACTATTCTTTCAATACCAAAATTATCAATTACAGTTACAGTACGCCAGCCTGTTTCGCCTTGCTGTGCTGTATACCCAGGGCCTGCTAATATAAGATCTGATGTACCATCTGAAAAATAAATTTGCTTACGTCCGCTGTCAATCCAAACATCGCCTGCAATAAGTGTAGGCTGTGTGTCTGAAACTGTTGTTGTATCAGTTGCTTTAAATTCTGTTCCTGTCCAAACTTTTAATCTGCCTTCTTCTGTGTCGTACCAAAGTTGACCTCTTAATGGATTGCTCGGCGGAGCATTATTAGAAAAGTTTTCTAACATTTGCACAAAATTTTCGTTAAAAATTTCTCCGTAACCTTTATAGTTACGTCCTACAAGAGTTAAGTCAGTGGTATCTTGATCGATACGCCCATCTATCAAATCTACTAGTAATGTACCATCTGTTTTATTAATCTTATAACTCATGTTATGCCCCTGTGTAAATGATATAATTGACTGCTAAGAAAGGAGGCACAGTATCAAACTTGTTACCAACGTCTTGTGGTGTACCGTCTATTGTTTCTGTTGTAGTTGTTAAACCATCAACGCCTTCTGTTCCTTGTAAACCTCTTCCTGGATTAGTCCCTAATGTATTAACAGCAACACTATTTCCATCACCTGCGCTAGGTAGATTGTTTACAGCATAATATTGATTACCTGCATCTCCCATCAATGTATGCTCGTGTTCTGGAAGTTGATCTTTTGTAATCCAGTCTCTATTGCTACCACCATCTGCACCTAAAATATCTGCGGCTGCATCGTCATACACTCTGTCTTCATCTGTCGAAAGTGTTCTACCCTCACCAGCAAGATAACCCAATGGAAATCTGCCTCTTAAATCAGGTACTTTAAATTTTAGTGCGCTGCTAGGTGTACCAAATGTTGTTCCTATAATGTCGTATAATGCTTGATAATCAGTTATTAGAACTTCTTGTCCGTAACACAATAGCCAACCGGTTGGTGCGGTTCCTGCACCATATGGCATAATCATACCTGGTTGAAATTGTGGTATTGTTGCAAGAACACTATCAACTGTTGTCTTGTATAATCCTAACGGAAGATTGTTATCAGGATCACTTGCGTTTCTTTGTTCTTTGTAAATTAATAATGTTTCTGTGCCATTTAATTTATCATCATCAGTGTAAATTGTTTTATCTGCAATTAAGTCAGGATCAATTTCTACTACCATTTCAATTGCACCTTGTGTACCATCAAAACTATAGTCAGCTAATGTAGAAACATCACCACTTATACTAAACGTTGTTGCACTGTTTAATTTTGCTGCTGATCCGCTAACACTACCTGTGAGTGAACCTGTAACATTACCTACTAGGTTGCCTCTAAATGTATTACCATAAACATTATTGTAAGGCAAAGCAGCAGTGCCTAGATTTTTTCCAAGCGCCTGTGGAGTAATATCTCCTACTTCTAAGTTTCCTCCAATATTTGCACTACCACCTACATTCAACGACTTACTAATTGCTACGCCGCCTGGTGTATATAAACTTGCATTTGAATCACTAATGCTTGAACTATCATTTGTAGATCCAATTGATAGTTTTCCGCTAGATTTAATATTGCCTTCAACTTGAAGTTTTTCTTCTGCTGCAAGTGTGCCAATGCCTACATTGCCATCTGACTTTATTCTAATTGCAGTTTGAGTAGACTGGACTCTAAAATCAATCGCACCATCCGATGCTTTATTAACAATCTGTGAATTACTACCTGTAATATTAAAAGCAAGTGTTTCTGTTTCTCCGACAACTAATCCATTGCTGTTTGAAATTCTAACAGGCTGTGTAAATGTATTAGCAGCACTTAATCTTGCAAATTCACTACCTGCATATGTTTGCCCGCTTACTAAAAGATTTTCTGCTTTTTCTGAAACACCATAATACTTGCCGTTGCTAGTTACAGTCATACCTTTTTTAATTGTGGTAAAACCTGCTAGTGTTGCTTTGGGTGTAAATTCTGTTTCAGCATAAATTGTAATAGGAACACTGTTTACATAATTTATTACAACTGGATATTCTATGTTATCAGTTCCCAGAACACTTACAAATTGTGGTCCTGTTGCAGACCCTTGTGTGTAAGTCGGTCCTACTAAAACATAATTACTTCCTGTATAAATGAACAACTGTTGGTTAACAGTATCGACCCAAAGGTCTCCTACAGTAGATGCACTATTGTCAGGTGCAGAACTGGCTTTTTTAATGCCGCCTGCACTGACCCAACCAGTGCCATCATAAATTTTTAATTGATCAACTCCTGCGGTTGTGTCATACCAAAGTTGTCCTTCAACTGGATTTGATGGAGAATCATTGTTTGCAAAGTTTTCAAGTAAATGCAAGAAGTTTTCATTTAAGGACAAACCATAATCTGATTTGTTCCGACCAATAAAACTAACACTTGTTTCTGTGTTTATTTCATCGGCATCGACTGTAACACTGCCCTTGTTGCTAAAATCTGTAAATCTTACATCATATTGATCACTCATGTTACACCTCGTTGAATCCGCTTAAACTTTGTACCCTTACAGTATAATCAATTTGAATTAGTCTGTTCAAAGATTTTTGTACAGGATGGAAAATTACGTGTGTGATTAAACGACCTGTGCCAGAACTTGCATAACTACGCAAGCCTAGTTCGTCAAACACATATAGTTGTTCTGTATCATTAGCAGTATCGAAAGCATCTTGTCCTTCTGGTTCGCCGTAATCTAATAAACAACTTACTAAAATATCAGTATAATTAGTTCCACTTACATGTCTAATTTCTGTTTTGTTTCTGCTGGCATCTGTGTTGTTTACATTTTGATCATCTACAACTTTAGTATAGGTTTGGTTGTAAAGACTTGCATTTGTTCCTGTTGTGTTAGGAGTCAAATATGTAATAATCCCTGTTGGATCAACACTTGTTCCGCCATTGCCAAATACCATTTCATTTATGAACCCTTGTCCTGCATTAGACAAACTTTCTGCCAATGCAATACTCATATTTTCGTAATGAATAGCATTACGTTGGTTTATAAAAACTTCATCAGTTTTAGGGTCAAAAATCTTAATATGACCTTCTACATGTATGCCGTTTAATTCATTTATTTCATTCATCATAATCACCTATACTGTATTTATTTAGGCAAACGGATTGTGGCTGCTCTAATAAATTTTGCAATTTTATTATCGCTATTTGCCAACGATTTACCTGTATCATTCCATACTTTTCCTGTTTTTCTAACGATTTTAATTTTTTGTCCTTCAAAGTCCGACGGTGGAATAATGTCATTTGTTAAAGGATTTCTTGGTTCAATGTATATATTTGAACCGCTTACTCTATACTCTGCATCAAGAGTATAGTCTGCTTCTGTGCTGTCTTGATTAGTTTGCCAATTAAACATTTGCATACCTGTTTTACGCAAACGCTTGCCTCCTAAGAATACATCAATTTCATTAACTGATGACGGTGTAAAGTTTAGTGTATATTCAGTTGCACTAGAACTACCGTCTGCAATAATTTCTTGTTCATATGTTGTATCTGAATACTCAATAGTTTCATTAGGGCCTTGACCTAACACTCTTGTACCTGCTGCACAATACTCAATTACACCAGTACCTAACGTACCTCTACGTAATTGCAACAATGTAGTTCCCTTAATATCATAATATTCAATACGTTCGCCGTCAATCCATACTACTCCAGGTAGTGTCGATCCTTTGGATGGTCTATATAAATTATCTGCGCCGCCTTCGAGTACAATACGTGTATCGTAATAGTTCAAAGGATCTTTAAGTGAGAACGCATTTTCTTCATTTAATCGTTTGTAATGTGTTCTACCTAGAATATCTCTAAATATTCTATATCCAAATCTAGGTGTTGCTGGATCATTACCAAATTCTAACACATCAATTCTATCGCCATCTAAAACAGGCAAATTCAAACTTACTGCATTGTATTTTGCATTTAACGTATAATCTGCGTTTGGACTTAGTAGTTCGCCATTTTTTGCAACCCAAACATATTGTACGTTTTGAATATTACTTCTTAAATTAACAAACCCTTGTGATAGTAGGTTGCGTTTGAAGTACGCATCTGTACCTGCACTTACAGTTGTTGTTGCTAATACATCGTATTGCTGTCTTTCAAAATTATTAATATCATGATTACTAAATTGGTAAACTTCGATGTTAGCACCGCTGCTAGGTGCTGTTGCAAATGTCATTGAATCGCTTGAAACGTATTCGATATCACTCATTTGCAATGGTGTACTATCGCCATCATTTACACTAATTACAAAATCATTACCTGCAACCCAACTTGCAAATATATCATCACGTTTGCTTCTAATTGTTACAGTGTTTTCCTCTACTGCAACAATTGTACTTGTATAAGTTGTGCTATCACCAATTGATTCTATAACAAGTTCATTACCTACTTCTAAGTATGTGTCTAACGCAGGTGCAGTACTATCATCTAGTACACATGTAAGTTTTGTATCAACAAAATAGTAATCTGCATACTGAATAACATAGATACCAATAGTATCACCTTCTTCAAAGATATCTCTTCTACTTAAGAACACTCTAGCATTTACTGTATCATAAGTAAATTCATTTTTTGTAAGTTGTCTATCATTAACAAAAACTAAAATGTTTTCACTTTCAATTAGTGTAGGATCATTGAACTGCCATTTTTCTATTTCATAGGTTACTGAATTTGTTGCAGTATGTTTGATACTATATCCTGGTTGTAACAATCTTTTGTTTTGGAATACTAATATTTGATGTCCTAATGGCTTTCTATTGAAAGGAATAGGAAATTCAGTTGTTGTAAACTGATAATAATCATTTTGTCCATCTGGTTCAAATGTGTTATCGATTAACACTTGACTATATGTTTTTAGATTACTTGCATAAATGCTCCATTGAATATAATCATCTGGTTGCATTGTTCCATCTTCAAATGTAAGTTTTACTCTATTTTCAAATACATCTGATGAAGTGCTACGTTCTACAGTAAAGTTTACGCCTTGCTGTTGAACAACGCCATTAATTGTTACAAATGCTGTTAATGCATCTGACCATTTTGCTGCTGTAATGTATGAATATGTACTGCCATCAAATTTTACATAATCAGTATCAAGCATTTCTGCACCATTTGTACCAATGGTTGTAATGTTTAAATGTGTTCCGTAAGGCACTGTGCTATCAGTAAATGTAAGTGTTTGTGTATCCCAGTCAACTTCATATCTATCATTATCAATAGTTTCATTATCTAGTTTTACAATAATAGCATCATTGCTATGTGGAACACTAGGCAACACATAAACTGAAGTTGATTCATCAATAATATAATTTATTGAACCAATCATTCCTGTACCGTCTGTTGTTCTATGATATACTGAAATGTCTAGTGTATCTAATAATTGTCCTGGTACAAGTTCCTCAGGTCCTTTTGAAGTTGTTGGAGTTACAAATCCATCACCATCTACAACAATATCGCTAGGACTTACGCCCAGTGCATCTCCATAGTCAATATCACCACCTGATAAATCAACGTCATATGTGCTTCCTGCAAGTTCAAAACTTCCGTCACTTGTTGATTTTCTAATTATTACTGTGTCACCTGCAACAAGAAAATCTCTGTCTTCTACAGTTTTCCATTTTGTCCAATCGATATTTACAGTATCAGTAACACCATCACCTGATAATGGCAACATTAGTGCATATTTGTTATCTAATACTGTTATTCCATCATAGTCAGGATCATCTAGTCTTATTGGATCATCATTTAATTTTGCATTTATCGACTTCCAATATACGTTGTATTGCACACCGTCTTCTAACGGAGTGCTTAGTGTAAATGTTGTTGTGCTACCATCTAAAACAAAAATTTCATCATCTGTTGTATTTGCAATGGTATCAAATCTGTATTCTGCAAAACCGCCGATATCAAAACCTTGTTCAGTACCAAAACTAATACCATCATATACAGCGCCATCATAATCAACACCGTCCATTAGTTGTGATAGGTCCTTGCCAGGCATGCCTGCGGTTGGGTTATAAGCATGATAAATTCTATCTGCTGCTGTAAGCATGTTTAGATTACGCTTATATGTAATTACAATTGTTGCTCCTGTCGCAGGTGCTTCTTCAAATGTAATATACCCTAATTCTCTGTCATAACCTTTTGATGTGTCGTTTTCATTGTCTACAGAATATTCACCTTTTAAAATTGGTAATCCATCTACAGTTACTTCATACGTATTTGTATTTCTATTAATTGGCCATTTTAAAGAAAACTTAGTAGTAGAACCTGTGCCAGTAAACGTTTCAGATTCGTCTACATTTGTCATCAAGTATGTGCCTGTTGTTCTATCAAACTTCATTACCATGTGTGTAGAACGCACTAATGGGTTTCCAATAATAGCAGTTGCTTTAGCCTGTATTCCTCCAGGACTTGGTTCGTCAATTACTACTAATGGTGCTTCATAAACTTTACTACCTATATTGACAATTTCAATTTTGCTAACACTACCTTTAGACAAATATGCTTTTGCTGTTGCTCCGCTATCTCCTAAAATAGTCACAGGAGGAGTTTCTTTATAGTTTGATCCTCCGTTAGTAACTTCTATTTGAATGATGTCATATCCGTTATTGTCTACCCAACTTTTGTAAGGATATTGCTGATACTTTTCAATAATATCTGTAACATTACCATTATCATATTTTGCAGCAATTGTTTCGATTTCTTTTGAAGTACTATAACTAGGAGGTACATCAAAGTCAGTTGTTAAACTGTTTGTAGGTTCAACATGATCATAAGAACTAATGTACTCTCTTATCTTACTATGATATGGCTTAACTTCTTTTACGTAGTCTTCATAATTTTCTAAGTTGTCATTTTGGTAAGACAATTTTTGTTCAAAATCGCCAAGTACGTGTTTTACTCTAATGAAACTAGATTTAAACGCCCAGTCTAAGTCAGTTTGTTCGCTCATTGCATATTTTAAACTTGCAAAGAATAAGTTATTCCACTCTACTGCTAAATCATTTATATAGATGTCATTTTTTAATGCACTTAAAATATTTCTAAGTTCTTGGATAGGTTCTCTATCATAGAATGATGTATCGTATATTTCAGTATCAAAACCGCCAGCAGCTTCTAAGAAATTATAAAGTTTGTTACTTAATTTAATAGTGCCGTTTTGGCGACCAATAGTTTCGTAATTAATTGTGTAATCCTCAATTAACTGGTCATCAATTTTTTTCAACAATAGCCAGCCGCCTGTGCCAACTTCTTTAATTTTTACAATGTCGCCAATATTGTTTTCTAGTCTAAATAATTCATATGCCAAATCAACTGTTTGATCAATTGGTGTTTGTGAATTATATCCTGTTGCATACCAATCAGCATAATTCCAATAACCTGTAGTTACATATGACTGAGACCTTAATCTATCCCATTCACTTGATGTTGCATCATATGTATAGATTGCCCATCTACCTCCAATATCACTATCAGAATTTACAAGAACACTAAATGGTCTTGCAGTTATTGTTGTTGCATTACTGTAATTTTTACCTTGCTTTCTTACAGTTGCTCCTGTAACTTGTCCTAAGTTGTTTATTGTGGTATTGATAACAGCACCCTTGCCATAGGTATCTTCTATTCTAACAGTAGGCGGATAAACATATCCACGTCCCGGATTAGTAATTGTAACTGAAACAATTTTACTGTTTTCAATTACTGGTGTAAACTCAGCTGTTTGTACTTTTGCAGTACCCACAAATCTTAATAAATCAGTTGTTTCAACTGTTGTGTCGTATAGGTTTTCAGAAACATTTGGTACAGGATCATTTTGCTGTAGCAAACTAATATCATAATTATCTACAATTTGTGTTTTAGCAAATACCGTGTTGACTCTTTCAACAACTTGTTTTAATGCTTCAATTCTGTTGATAAACATACCCTGTCTTGGATAGTTTAATATGCCGTACTTCATTTTAGGAGATAGATTTGGATCAGGAACTGTTGCATTATTTAGATCATAACCTACTAAACTATCAATCCATTTAGATTCTATTTCATCGTTTGGTTTGCTTGTTGCTAACCCTGAACTCATTAATTGATATTCATTATGAATTGGTGTTTTTTGCTCTGCATCATCAATTAATGTAAAGTGTAAAATAGTGTCTTTGTCATTAATAAATGATTTTACATTATGCAAACTAAATTTATTGTCATCAAGTAACTGAATGTATCTATATCCATATCTAGATGGATCTTCAATTAATTTTGCTATTTCAAATACACTTAATGCTCTATTAGGAATATTAGGTATAGTTTGTTTATTTTGTACCCAGAAGTAATAGTAAAGTTTTGCTTGACCGCTTACAGAATCAACTTTGCTTTTTACACTATATGTGTTTGCATCATAGTAAGGTGTGCCGCTTATACCTTGTGCATATCCTTGTGTAGTGTCAGCAAGTGAAATATATTCTTGTGGAGGAACCGTGCTTTCTACCCATTCTAGCACAGTAACAAGACTTGTTTGTGTTTGCTTGTGCCAATTTGCAGATCTATATTGTATTGGACCTTGGTATGGATTAAACCAACTTACTGTATCAATATTCCACCAAATTTCCCCTACGTGTTCTTCACACCAATTTGCTGCTTGATCAACAATAACTTTTGCACCACCATTGCTATAAATTGCAGGATCATAAGGTGTTTTATAATTTATTTCTTGATCAGCAACACCTGCAATTTTTCCCTGTCTAGGATCAATTACATCTAAATTAGTTATAATATCATTTGTTGCTTGACTGTATAAAAATACTCTACCAATTTTATTTAGATCAACTTGACCAGTTTCTGATGTAATTACTTTCCAACTATTCTTATTCTTATCTGCTCTAAAGTTTACAAACATACCGGCAGTAGAATCTTCATTTTCTAAACGAGATGAATCTGTAAATTCAGATGGATTAATCATAGGTAATCCAACATATACATTGTTGTCTTGTAATTTAATATTACTTAAATCATTGGCTATTGTTTTTCTTGAGTAAGGTAGATCTTCACCAAATATAAACTTATCACCTAACTTTTCGTAGATACCTAATCTTCCCGAATCAATTTCTTTTGTTACAAAGGTAGTCCTGCCGCCGTCAAATGTAGTTTTTTCTGTATTTTGTGTACCTGTGTTATCATTTACATATCTACTGTAAATTGTATTTTTAAATTCATTTTTTCCTATTGCATACTTTTTATATTCAACATATCTGTCAAATGTTGTAGTAGTACGTGTGTCAGTATTCTTGCCTACAACTAATAGTTTATCTGCAGAAAAATCAATTGCAAGTCCCCATGCTTCGTTTTTTTCTTTGTATGGACTTGTAAGAGTTTGAGTTAATTCCCAAGTATCGCCTGTTGAGTTTTGAGTGTATAATTTTACACTACCTGCATCTGTAATTTCTTCAGTGTTATATAATGGAGCTCCAATACCTATTGTATCTCCTGTATCATTTACAGCAACACTATAATCAATACCTTCTTGATTTACAATACTTTGACTTAGCCTCCATCTAGCAAAAACATTAGTATAGATACTAACAAGTTCGTCATTGCCAGATTTTGCACTAAATGCCAGTACATCGCCTAATTTGTTTGTATCAAAAACTTTACCAATGTTAATACTTTGGTTAGTAACATCTCCTTCGTTTTCACTTGCAATAAAGTTTTGTCTAGGCACGTATCCTGTATATTCTGTGTTTACATCTGTTTGTTCAATCCATAAATTAGGAGCATCAGAAGGTAAACTTGTACCAGGTGCAATGTTAGTTACAGCTTTATACAATGCACCGTTATAGAACGTTAAATCATTTTCATTGTATTTGAATAGATCATTGTACACACCTTTATAACTTCTGTCAGCACTATATTTCCATTCACCGCCTTCGTTATCTAGCATGTAAATTCTACCAACATCAGTTCCGTCTGCACCAGGAGCACCAACAAACATTTTAAGAGAACCGTTTGCTGCTTTCCTTAATTGTACCTTTGTACCAAATTGTTCGTTTGCCTTTGGAAACGGTGAGCAAATAATATGTTCAACTTCGTACAATCCTGTATCAGCATCTTGTTTGTATAGATAAACTGTACCTTGTTTTTCAATACCGCTACCGCTATGACCTAAAGTAAAGGTATCATTGTACCAAGACTGTTCTAATAAACTAGGTAAAATAATATCTTTCCAACGGTCAACGTTGTCTTGTGCAGCAGTACCCGCTCTAATTTTTATAAACTGCAAAACATCTGCACTTCTAATTGTTGGTGGTGAAGTGCTTTTGTCAATGTTACCAAATGCAAACCCATCGTCTGCAATGCTACGTGCCCAAGTTTCAAACTCTGCTGGTGCTGTTGGGTTAGACAATGCAACATTCAGCATTTGATCTGTAAATTCTACACTAGGTACTAAACGGTTTTTCAATATGTCTAACGATGGTTCTAATCCTGTAATTAGATTAACTTCGTCCCAATCAGCATCATTAATAGTAATAGTAGAACTATCACCTACGCTATCATAGTATAGTCCAATGTCTTTGTTTGCTTGCCATAAAACACCTCTATCTCTAACAATATCTCCTTCATAATAAATTACATCAGGTTGTAATTCATCAATATAAAGTGTTTTTACATTACTTGTGTAAGGAGCACCTACAGCAATATAAGTTGCATCATCTGAAATTGCAACTGTTCTGCCAAATCCAATTTCTGGATCGCTTACTAATTCAGGTTCCATTATTTGTCTTAGGCTGATTTCTAATTGTTCATTTGGACGATAGAAAAGTCTAAGTATGCCTTCTTCTCCAGGGTGTCCTAAACTTGCAATAGGAATGTATGTGTTATTTGAATTTACATCATAAGCAGTTGCAAATCCGTCTTGATCGCCCGATGGATTATAAACTTCTTTTTGTAAAGTAAAGATACCTTCGTTTTCGTATAATCCCCAATTGCCATCAACCTTTTCAATCCATACTTTATCATTTTCTACATGGAATAAATCTTTAACTTCTTCGTTTAATTCTTCTATATCAGTAAATCTTCTAGTAACAAATCTAGATACTGCATTTTCTGTACTATCTGGGAATGTGTTAATTTGTGTTTCAGTTACTGACAATGTTCCTGTGTCAACTATAACATAATCTATACCTACTTCTAAAATTTCCCAATATCCTGTAATAGTAGACAAGCCGCCATAAATGCCAATAATTTCACCTTTAGTAAAATCAACATATTTGTCAAACACAATTTTTAATACATTTAATGTGTTACCTCTAGAATCAGTATATGCTCCTTCAACTTCAATATCATAACCTACAATTTTATTTGTTTCTTTAACTTGAGTTACAACATCCCATTCATTCTTTTTGTTTTGTATCCAAATATTATCGCCAATATATGTAGTTGCTATGTTAAGATCTAACAGTCCTTTATAAGTTGTAACAGCACCTTTAACATCTTGTAAACGCACCCAACCATTATTACGGCTTGTGTTTAGTTTTGCAGTAGACATTACAAACGGCGCATTGGCATAGTCCTCGGGTTTTTCATATACTTCATAATCAGCAATTTTATAAATTAAATCTGCATCATCTGTTTTGTTGTTTGTTAATTCAAATAATTGAGGTTCTAGTTTATAGTTACTTTCGTTTAATTTAAACTCTAAATCTTGCTTATTATCTAATGCACCATAAGATCCGACTCTAATTGCCCATTCTTCAAAAAACTTTAGACTTTCTTCGCCCGATGTGCTTAGTGCATCAAACAATTTTGTAAGAGAATTTTTTGTTCCTTTTTCTTGTATAAATCCCTGGTAGAACTTATATTGACTTACACTGTCAGGAATAATATTACTTAGGTATTCACGTTTTTGATAACCGATTAAATGTTGTCCTAAACGCTGTTGTTCTGTGTCAAAATTGTCAGTATCTAAATCATAAAAATCAGTAAACTGATTTACTCTGTAATCAAAGTTAGGATATAGTTCTGCTTTAGGTTCTTCTGATAATCTATTCCAGTTTGCAGAAACAAAAACTTCTCCACTGTTGTGTTTTACATTTGCCGAATAAAAGAATTCTTTAAATTTAACAACATCGCCTACTGCATAATCTTCATAAGTTTTCCAAAAATCAACTTTCACATTGTCATAGAAGAATCCAGGAATGTTTAAGCCACCTTCCCAATTGTCTGTTCTATAACCTACAAGTTTGATTCTTTCCTGTCTGTAGCCCGGCGCTACATCGTAAATTACATCGTTGAAAACTGTTGCGTTATCTAACAAAATAACATGCTCTGTTTGCACAAGCGGTAGTTTAATTAAATAAATTCCTTCATTTGTGTTTGAAGGTGTAATACCAAATGTATTTGTATCATCTCTATAAATGTTGCTTAGATCTCTGCCTAGTTTTTCACCATTTCCCGACAACAGGTTATAACCGTAAAAATCATCAAATATATCATCTACAACATAATACGGAGCAGTAAAGATACACCTATTTGCACACGGACTAGTTGTAAGGATTGTCCCTGCTTCCCAGTTTTGTGTTACCCAGAACATAAACTCTTGTATGCATAAAGTCATGTCTTCTAAACTATCTGTTTCTCTATTGTAATAGTCTAGTCTGAATCCTTGCTGTTTTAAAAACTTTTCATATCCTTGCATAAAGTCAACAACTTCTTGCACTGATTCTAAAATTGTGCCATAAGAAATATACGAAACGGTAGTTTCATATCTTTTTCTAATTTTTGCACTAATGCCACCAGTAACTGGAAGTGTAGGCAACTTAGCAAATTTTGTTGCGTCAAATGTTTCAGCACTCTTGTGAGTAGTTGTTGTTCTATACCAGTTATTTTGATACTCAACAATTGTACCAATTGTATATTGTTGATCTTCAGTCCATACAACATAATCTGCAGAAATGCCGCCTACAGTAATCGATGTATCTGAATTTGTTTCTAATGGTCTGTAAAAAGGAAACGTAGGATTATCGCCATCGTAGCCTTTTAAGATATATGTGTTATCTGCTGTTTTTTCAATTATCATGCCACTGAAGACAAACGTTTCCAACGGACTTGATGTGTTTAAGAAAATTTGATAATTTTCTTCTGGTACAAAATTACTACTTTTGTTTAGAGGACTTCTTGCATCTAAAACTAATTTTAATTTTTCTTTACTTGCAAACCCGCCAACTCTAATTGACAGTTGATTTTTTAATCCTTTTAGTCTTTGCTTATAATTATTATAATTTGAACTATACTTGGAAGACATGTAACTCGCAACAAAGTTTACAAGTCCACTTGTAAGAGTAATATCTTCGTCACTTGTAATACTAGGGAATACTAAATCTTCACAACGTATTGCTTTGTTTGTTTCAGTATAGACGTATTGATTTGATAAATTCTTTTTTATGCGTGATCTATCAAAAGCTAGACCAAAAATTTGTGCAGATTGATTTAACATCCATGCCTTTAATAATGCAAACGGAAACTCTGAACTTCTTCTCCATGCAGTCTCGACAGGTGCTTCGTCGCCAAACACAAAGTTATTACTTGCTGTGTCAAATTTATAGTTTTGTGCAAGTCCTGCATTATACGGATCAACTAACTTACCGTTGCTATCTACCGGAATAGCATTAAGTAATTTTGAGTGCTTGTACATTTTATTTTTTTGTGGAACAGTGCCAGGTGTTCTTACAATACCTTCTGCCATGTCTGTCCAAAGTAAAATATTATCACTTGTGTAAGGAGCAAGTCCGTATTGTTCATCCCACCATGTAGGCTTAATTGTTAATCCTACCATTTCCCATGGATGAGTATTAGGACGATCAGTGCCATAATATGTTTTATACACACTTCTCCAAAATCCTTTTAAGGGCTCGCCGTCTGTATTTGACATAAAACTATAGTTGTATGTAAATCCGTCTCTTGCATCATAAAAGTTATTTTCAGTATAAGTTAAATTTCCTGCATCTTCTAACCAACTTGTAAAATCTCCAAGTATACTGTTATCAATTTGTTCTTTGGTAAATTTAGTATCTCTGTCAAATGTAGGAATAAAATTGTTTACATCTAAAACACTAGCATCATATTTTAATTTAATATTATTATATACTCTATATTCATACTCTAGCAAAAAGTCATCTCTAAAATCATTCCATGCTTTTGTTAAACTTCCATCATGTCCTTGAATAACTACTTGCGGAAATCCTATGATTACATTTTCATTGGCTGCAACTGGTTCTACAAAGTCTACATAAAATAAACCATTTCTTACTTTTTCTATATTATAATCAACATTAGCATATGCTTTGACATCACCTACTTGTACAATAAGATCAGTTGCTTCGATAATTTTGTTAACATTTTCTAGTACAAAGCGTGTTTGGGCTCTAGGTGTAACAAATGTTTTTACAGCAGGTCTTACTGTATGATCTTTTTGAATTTCAGGATAATATAAAGGAAACAAACCTAATTTAGTAGGTGTTGGCGGAATATAACATCCATTTGTATTTTCAAATTCATCAACTCTTACAACATCGCCTTTTGCAAGTGTTGCTGTTATATTAACAAAGTTATCGCTTATTGTATAATCTCTATCTTTTAGAAGTTGAACTCCGTTAAGATAAACATATACTGCTTGATTAGACAACTTGTTTATATCAAAATTTGTAAGACCAATAGCAAAATATGTTTCTTCACTGTTATCTATATTGTGTGTTGTGCTTGTATTTGCTTTCTTACCAACCATGTCACCATAATAGAAATTTCTATATGAAACAGTTTCTTTAGAAAATCTTTCAAGCACTGCATCTAATTGATCTTTTGCAGTTCCTTCTATACCGCTTTCATTAGCAAGTGCAATTAGTCTTCGTTTTGTTTTACCGTATTCTGATCTAACAAAATTAATTGCTTTAACAATATTTGCTTCTTTATCAGTAATATGGAATGCTGCTAAATTAAATGGTCCGCTGTGTTGTACAAAACGCTTACCATAATGTGTAACATTTCCTAAATCTCTAAGATTACTAACGCCAGGATAAATGCCGTCAAAGCCTTGTACTTCTTCAATAATAGATTCTACATGATCATTTACTTCACCTAACGTAAAGTCAACTAAGTTATCATTTAATGGATTTTTTTCTAAGTTTACAGGTATTTCATAGTAACCATTTTCATTTTTTGGAGTGTTAGAAAAACATCTAAACACAAGTGTTTTTCCAACTTCTAAATCTTCTTGAAAAATTACAGTTGCTATATTGTTTATATTGTCTATAGTAAATTTAGAATCTAAAACTTTTTTACCATCAACATAAGCTTTAACAACTAAATCACTTAGAGTACCGCTTTTGTTAAAAACAGTAATTGGAAAATTATTAACTTCATCATCAACTGTAAGTTGCTGTTGTATTACTGCCTGTCTGCTTAATATATTTGTTTTTGTCCATCCGTTTACATAATCAAATGTGCTAATATCGGAAAACTTTTTCAAAAATCCTGTATCAGTTTGTGTTGTAAGTGTTTCGCGCAATTCGTTTTGATATCTTACTGTTTGGTTTTGTAAATCAAACGAAAATACAATATCTCCTATATTAGAAATATTTCTATACTTTAGAGGAAATCCTAATTCTGTATCATCAGATCCGGTGCCTTCTTTATAACTAAAAATTTTATTACCAATAAAGTCTGACGCAGGATATGTTATTTCATCGTTTAAAATTGTTCCGTCATGATCAAAAACGTCAAAAAGTGGTGCTTGGTTTACACCTGTTTTTTCTTGTGACTGAATCCACTGTGTACCATTGTACCAAAACATCTTGCCGCCTAGCGATTCACCTTCTAACGCAAGTACAGTTTCATTTTCTAAAGGCATAGTGTCAGTAGTTTCAACAAGACTAATTTGCCTACGGCTGTTATGTGTAATAAAATTAACTTCGTAAATTTTACCATTTACAAAACTGTCAGGGTCTGCTGTAAATAATACACGCATTCCGTCAGTTAGATCTACACCGTCTATGTTGTATCCAAGACTTCCTTCTACATTACTAAAAGCATCTTTTGTAAAATTATCAACTAAATTAACATTTTTCTTTGCAAATGTACCATGGTTGAATAATTTAAGTCCTGCGTTAAATTCAATGATCGGTCTTTTTGCTCTAAAGTTTTGATCTAGATTTATTTCAGTATTGTTAACTTCATAACTTTTTTCAATTACATCCTTATGGAACCATCTATTATAACGTGACCAAGGGTTTCTGTCATGACTTGATCTATTAACTGTAATATAATCTTTTGTACCTGGAAAACTTGCAGCGTCTTCGTACGGTACTTCGTCAAATCCATATTCATCCCATGCAATTTCTACATCACTTGTAAAGATACTAGGAACTTCTAAATCATTTTCTGGAATTAATTTAATGCTTGTGCCTACACCTTCAATGTAAAAAAAACCTTCACTGTATTCTTGTGGTGTAACAGTACCTTGGAAATAAACTTTCATGCCATTTGAAAGTTGTACGCCTGTGCCTGTTTTATAGGTTTTCTTACCAATAACATTTTCAGCAAGATCGATTTCTGTGTTTTCTTCTATAGCAAAACTTAAAATAATACCACTTGTGTTTATATCGTTTTGGCTAAGGTAATAAAGACTGTCTGGAACATCGTCAGGTATAGTCCATTTTATTACCCCTTCCTCAATATAATCATCTTCTGTTAAAACAAGTCTACCTTCTTCGTCATAAACATATTTTAACATATCCTTGTCATAAATTTCACTACTAATTTCTTGCTCTACACTAAATCCTAGATCTGTATCAGTAAAATCTCTTGTAATTCCAATAGTAAATGGATGCCCAGGAGTGTTAATTTCAAAAACATAAGTTTGTCCTTTAAACAATCTTAGTGTAGGATTTCTTGTTGCTCCCCTCGAACTAAACAAGAATGCAGTATTATCGTCGTCAACTACTGTTGACACAACAATAGTGCTTTCAATTTCTTTTTGTTCACCAAATACAGGAATAGGCAAAGGACCTAAAGGTAACCAATAGTATTCACGGAAATTAGCAAACTTATCCCAATCAATATGTGGATTCCAAGAATACATTTCTTGCGAGTTTAAACTATTATGATTTTCTGTAGGGCCTTTAAAGTTTTTAATTTGTCCGATAAAATCAGGATAGTTTTTATAAAACAAAACATTATCTAATTCGTCTTTGTATACAATACTAGGTTCAAATTGATAATTTTCTCTGTCAGGAGTTACATCAGGAAGATAAACATCACTGACTTGGTTTACTTTAGAATTACGTCTACCTGCAAAAGCATTAATTTTTTCAACAGCACCTGGATTGATCATTTGCTGTATGGTGCTAGATAGTAACTTTTTGTTTACATCTGTTCTAAAATATTTTGGCAGAAAATCAATTGCTTTTGGATTTTCGTTGTTATCAGTAGGCAAACCACTTTCGTTTTGTTCTTTATCGTATGCCATTAATAGCCTCCGGTATTATCTGTAGAACCAATTATAAAATTATCTGTTGTAGTTTCTTCTGCACTTTGTATTCCGCTTCCTACAAATTCGCTTTGAGTAACTACTGTACCAGACGCTTTAAGTCTTTCTGAAGTTAGTGCCTCAATTATTTCTATATCAGAAACAGTTGCACCACTTATTAATATTTCATCTGAATCACATTTAATTTCTTGTAAACTTCCATATGAACTACTTGCAAGTCTTGGAACAACTACAATACTGTTTATATCAGGTGCTAATTGCTTCATAATATATGCACTTAATTCACTCCAATAAAATGTTTCGCCAAAGTCCCAATTGTCTAATGCAAAAAATTCATTCATTGCTTGCACAATACGAACTTTTAATTCATTATCATTTATTACACGTTCTTTAGATTTTACAACTTTAATTGCTGCTTGTAAATCTATATCTGCTTTATCTCCAAATAGCACTTTGTACTTAACAGGATGGTAAATTATTTCATCACTTATAGATTTTACTTTTTCAATTTCACCGCCATAATACCTTGCCATTTGATCACTGCTCAATGGTAAAGGTTTAGTTGTAACAATGTTTCTTAGGTATTGTCTAAATGCTGTATCGTATGCTCGTGTCATTAGATACACATCAATTACGTTTGTGCTGCTAGGATCAATCCTGCTGTTTTCATCACTTGCATGTACATATCTAAAACTTATACTATCACGACCTATAAATGCTTTATAATCATAAGAAGGTGATAATGTTCTATTAACAGAGTCTAAAATATAAAATTCGTCTGTTGCACTTACATAATACTTAGGATTATTAGGTGTTAATAAATTAATGTCTGTGCTAAACCCTACAACATTCATATTTTCACTTTCTGCAGAAACATAATTGTAGACAGTTGTATTATTTTGCTGTTTGGCTTTTAAGAAAATATAATTTGTAGAATCTACAATTTCTGTAAACAAGTCTGGATTATCAATTACCCCATCATCGTCGCTATCAAAAAACGCAACTTCAACTCTAGTACTATCTATATAACCGTCTTGGTCTCTATATACACTTGATATTTCCCAATCATAATCTAATGTGTAAGATTCTGTTCCTGTACTAGAATTTACATCATTGTTGATGTTTAGCACTGATACTCTATCTCTAATAATTTTACCTGATTTACTATCAAATATTTTTTTGTTGTTGTCAAAATAGAATCTTAATTCTGAATCGCTTTCAAATATGTAACGCAATGTTCTATAAGTTACAGTATAAGTTTCGCCGTCAGTTTCAAACAAAAACAACCAACTGCTATCAATACGTGAATTACTTACATCTCCGGCCTGTCCTAAACTAAAATTACCTGTGATATTTAAATTGTCCTGAGTAATAACTTTCCAAGATCTAGATTCTCTATCGTACCGCAAACCAAAAGTATTGTACGAGAAAATTTGATCTACCATTTGACCTTGAATATCTACAATCAATTGTGTGCTAAGTTTAGGAATTGTACTATCTAAAACAGCACCGTCAGGTATAGCATCATTAAAAACAACACCGCCTAGTCCTGTAGTTTCATCAACAGTGTTTCCACCGTTTGTAACACTAATACATTTTGTCCAAATATATGAAGTTGAATATCTATGTGTTGCATCACCTAGCATAAGTTTATTGTCATCATTAGTCATAAAATGATAACCTGATGGTGCAGTAAATTTAACCATTGCACCAGGTTCAATAAAACGCAACGGTCCTTCAGTGAATGATCCTACTGTATATCTAATTAAGTTACTATCTTCAAACATACCTGTAGTTCTGTTTGTATCGATTGTTTCTTCGTGCCACACTAAACCTAATTCACGATAATCTTGTCTGTTATAATTTTCTAAGTAAAAGTTTCTAATATTTTTACTTTGTAACAATGGAGTAATTTTGTTTAAAACTGTTTGTAAAATATCTGACCGTGTTGTAAAGTCAAAGCTTGTAACTTCGTCAATATACTCTTTATACAAAATACCATCAGTAGCAAATAGATTAGTGCTACTGTATTTTCCAGTAGCATCTAAAATATCATAATTTCTACTAATACCGCTTGCAATTCTGTTTAGTGATTTTACCTTAATAATGTCTTGGCTTACACCTAGTGGACCAACATTGTAATCTTCGCCTGTTACCATTCTGTTTTGAGTATAGTAAGTTGAAGATGCATTATTTCTAATGCTATCTGTACTTTCACTACTTGCACTGTTAGAAATTGTTTCTTGTAATGACAATGTAAGAACAAGTGTTTCAGTTCTACCTGTTGAACTGATATAAGGAATAGTAACTTGTACATCTTTTATATTGGTTGGCAATATAACAACATCTGAATTTGCACTTGTTCTATAATATACTCTAAATGTTCCGGTAGGCAAATTGCCAAAAACGCCGTCACTAAAAATTAAACTAATTCTGTCGTCTGCTCTAGATAGCACACTGAAGACATTTTTAATATTTTTTGAAATGCTATTGTAAACAATATTATTTCCTTCTACAGCATCAATTTTTGTCCATTCTGTAGTTTCTCTTGAAGAACTATCTAATCCAAAAAGCCAAACATCTGAATTGTTAATGTTTGTTGTATCAATGTCAATTTTTTGATTAGGCACTGGAAAGTCTACACCAAAGTCACCTCTTTGTAATCTACCTTGTCTAAAATGCATAAAGAATCCTGTACTAGATGCACCAGGTCCTCTGCCGTTATCTCTATAAATGTAACTTAATGGCTCTGCAGGTTTAGGTGTTGCTTCTTTTAATTCACCATTGTCAATAATTGTGCTTACAACTTCAAAATCTAAACCTTCGCCATTTACGTCACGATTGAACGCATAAATTGGAATACCGCCATTATTAGTTTCAAATGTATACTGCTCTGTTGGAATACCGTCAATAACTTGATTGTTTACAGGACGTCCAAATTGATTAGATACATTGTTTGCTGCATTTAATATTTTAACAAAATGTTCAAACCAGTCATTGTTAACGTTATCATTCCATAAAATGCTTCTACCTGAAAGACTATTTCCATTACTGTCAATTACATTTTCGGATGTCTGAACTGCTGTAATTTTAAGAAAGCCGTTTGCTGCTTGGTTACGTGTTACATTATAACTTAATAGTCTTGCTAAACGGAGTACACTTTCTCTACGTTCTGCAAGTTCTAAATAGTTTTCTCTTGCATTTAAATCTGTTCTATATGAAAGGTTTTGCCCAAGAAACGCAATCATATCAATTATTGCAAGATATTCTGAACTTTCAATATAATCATTAAAATCTTCTGGATAATTTTTACGTAGGTAACTTATCATTGTTCTACGTAATGTATCAAAGTCATATGATTTGAATTCTGCGTTATTAAAACTCTGATAGATCTTTGTCCAATCCTCAGCAAGCAATAATCTGTTTTGTCTATCTATAGAAGACATGGGCACTTCCTTAACATTAATTTATAATATTTATCTAGGATTATAATACACGTACTTTAAAAGATTTCGTTATTTAGGTCAAATTCGTATTGTAAAACTTCAGATATATTGTACTCTAAAAATAGTAAAGTTAACTGTATTTGTATACCTGATTCAAAAGAATCTACTTGTACATCTGTTAATGTAACTCTAGGATCTGCATTTGCAATTTCAGTTACATTTGCAATAATTGCTTGCTCTACATCCGGTGTAAACGGCTCGTATAAAAGATCCCATATAATTGTACCAAAATTAGGATTTTCTAATTTTTCACCTACTCTAATGTGAAAATGATTTAAAATATCTCTTTTTATTAGTTCAATATCTGTATAGTTGAAATTTTTTGTGTTAGGATCTGTAGTGCTTACTCCTCTATAAGATTTACTTCTTACAGGATTAGACACTTGATAAGATTTTTGTCTTACCTTTAAATTTTTATACAGATTTTTTTCTAGTGTACTCATAATAATATTTAGTATCTGATTGCTTGTCTAATTGCAAGACGTCTAAAATCTTCATCAGATCTTGCATTGTATTTGTCATACATTTCAAGAGCCCAATCTAGACCTAAGTTTATGGGTGCGTCTGCGTTTTTCCAAGTAACTTCCTCTTTTTGCCAAGGAAAAATTCTTTCTAATCTGTACGCTAAATCTAATTCAAATTTTTGACGATTAAAATCGTCTAGTAGTGCTTGAGATATAAGTTTTTGTACTTCTTCAGGAGTAGAATTTAACATCAATCCATTACGTATAAACTCTCTTCCATTTACCCTAGTATCAACTCTAGCATCCCAATCTTCTACTTGTTCAGCAAATGCTGCTTCTGCTTGTCTTGCGATTTGTGCAGCGTAAAATTGTAAAGGTCCAATTATATTATCATATTGCTGTTTTTCTAAATCAGTCAATCCTACAGGATAACCGTCATCTGCTATATCAGTGCTCATATCAATTTTATCAATAAGTCTGTTGATTTCTCTACTAGACATAGGATAAGTTGTTAAAACATTATCAATTGAACTCATATCACACTCCCTTGTGTTATTCCGCCAGTGTCAACTGCTGTATCTCCTGTTGGATATGCAATATCATATTTGGGAGGTATGTCCCAATTCCTACGAATATCAGTAAGATATAAATTTGCATCAGGATTGTTAATCCAGTAGTTAGAAACTTTATAATTGTCGCCTTGGTTGCCTCCGGCAATTTGTATCTTAAAACTTCCTGGTTCTACAGCCCAAACAAACCCTACATGACCTCCGCTACGTGTTCTAGATTTTAAAACAGCAATATCGTATTTTCTAATCTTAGACAAATCTCTCCAATCAATTGCCCGTCCGTACCGCTTATATTCTTGACTTCCCATAGTGTTAAAACTTTCTAAACCTGCGGTTGCTAATACATGACTTACAAATGCTGCACACCATGCATAATCAATTGCACCCGAATCTCTTGTATATCCTGATCTGCCAGCAGTTACATAACAAGCATAGATATTAGGATTTGGTGGAGATCCTTTTTCAGTCCAGTCTAGTCTGTTAAAGGCAACAAGCGTATTTGCAAGCGCACCGTATGGAGTATCTGCTGGAGGAATATTGGTAATTTGTTCTACTCCACCTCTGTTAGGATTATTATAACTGAAAAAATGAGGACTGCCACCTGTTCCACCCTGTCCGCCATCTACTCCTGTAACAGGATCTCCATCTCGCAAATCGCCGATTGTTCCTGGTGGCCATTGTAATGCTTGTGTACCTTGACTATCTTGTTGTGCTATTTGATCAGTTGGAGACTGTCTTGGAGGCACAACTGCATTTGCTGGTATTATAACTTGACACATTTTTTATGCACTCCATACTGTTTCATTTGAAATTGTCGACCTTCCTAAATTATAATAAGCTTGCACTGTAGTTCCATATGCATCAGGATTTACTAAATTACCGACTCGCCAATCTTTTACATCTCCTGGGCCTTTAAGGTGTGCTGCCATTAGCAATCCTGAAATAACACTTACACTATCGCCTGCAAACAAAGCGTCAATTCTACGTAGTGTATTTAAATTTTGTGTTGTGTATCTAATTATTGTTGCTTCTTGAACATCTGGACTGCCTAGCCAATCTTGTAAACTTGAAATGCCGTCTCTTCCTGTCCAGAATGAAGAATCACGCATAACAGTGCAGTTTCTTAACCCTCTTGCAAATGTTCCCGATCTAATATATCCCATGTCTTCAAGTGCAGCGTGTCCAAATTGGTATTTTCCTGCAAAACATATACTGTTTACAACGTCATATGAATTTCCACTTTCTCTTTGACCTAGAGCATTTAGATAAATTAATGTTTCTTGTTCTGTGAATCCAGGAATACGCCCAGGTGCAGCAGTTAAAGGTTCTGCTGGTGTTCCGCCTTGTGCTCTAGGTACATTAGCATTTGGATCTGTATATGCGCCAGGAGGTCCTGCAAAATCTTGTTGTGGACGCTGCTGACTTTGTGTTCTGCCAACCGATGGCTGATTTTGTGGAGGCAAATAAGTATCAGGCACAGCATCAACAAATGTATCAATTTGCTGTTGACCTGCTCTTGTTTTTTCTGGAGTATATTCCGTTGGATTTAGATTTTCGTGCTGATACCAAGGTTCGTGCATTGGTTGTCTTGCGGCTTGTTTTGCTCTTGCAGGACTTTCAGGCAGCGCAGGATCAGGTACAGCAGGAAGTGTTGCTGCTTGTGCATTACTAGCAGTATCTGCAGGACTTCCTGCTGTGTTAAGATGAATATTAGTTCCTGTTGCTTGTATATTTGCTCCGTCTGCTTTTAAACTCATTGTTGCTGCGGAATAAAGTTTCATTGCAGCACCTGTGCTTTTAATTTCTACAGTATTATCAGCAGTAATTTTTGTTGAAAGTTTTGCTAACAAATTAATGCTAGATTCATCACTTTGCATAAAAATTGTTCCCAATGCTTTTGTATGGAAATCACCGTCAGTTGCAATTTTAACATAAGAACAACCTTCAATCGCAACTTCTCCTGCGGCTGATCCGATATTAACTGTAGATTCTGCTAAAAAGTCTGCTGTGTTTTGGGAAATAAAACTTACATTATCAGGTGCATATCCTGCTAAAAACGTACCAGCAGATAAACTAATACCTTCTTCAGCATTTGCTGCAATTTTTGCACCACTTGTTAGTCCTATTTGATCTCCAGCATCTATTCTTAATTCTTTACCAACTATGATATTCATATCTTCATAGGCAGTTAAATTAATGTCTCTATCAGCAACAAAATTTAAATCGTTTTCAGAGTGTATACTTACACTATCATGAGAATAAATGTCAATTTTTCCATTTGCTGTAAGTTCAATCCATGCAGTGCCTCCTGCGTTTCCTATGTAAATTAAATCTTCACTGTTATGTAATAAAATTTGATGTCCTGTGCGAGTACGAATTCTAAACAGTTCATTTGCAGGTATTTCATAATTACCGCCACCTTCGTTTTGTTCTAAAGGCACATATTCAGATGGTGTTTCACGTGCAGGACCTCTACGTAGTATTTTTTCATCGCCGTCGTCCATAACAATACTATGGCCGCCTATCCTACTTGAGAACATAGATGCTGTAGCACCTGCAACACCTTTATCTACTCTAGGAGCACCAGGACCTTTATAAAGTGGGCCCGGAGTGTTCATTCCATATACATTACTAGGTGCTTCACGTCTTGCACCGCTTGTTGTTAGTCCTCTTGTATCATCATCTAATAAACCTGCTTTAAACAATTGATCTGTTATCCTATCATTTGGAGGTTTAGGATAGTATGTTGGTTGTTTTTGTCCTTGCGGATCTACTCTATTTTTATTGTACTCTCCCACTGGTAATTTTTTACCGAGTAGTGTACCAGGTGTCATTGTAGGATCTGTAACAGCAGTTGCAGTATTACCTGCAGGCACAGTAAAATTCATATATTCATCTGGCACACATGCAAACCAAAAACAATAGTCATGTCTGCCTTCGACAAATGTTACAAGAACACGTGATCCAGGATCTGGCGGTACTGCCCAAAATCCGTAACTTTGTTGTGTATGAGTATAATCGTTTGGTCCTGTTGCACCTGTAAGTGGTGTGGTACCAAAAAACGGACTTGCATAAAATGCATCAACAACTTGTCCAGGATCTGAATCGTCATCAGCACTAGATCTTGTCTTAATAATTTGCACTCTAAGAGCGCCCATAAATCTTTGATCTAAATGACTTACAACTTTAGCAAGATATGTACCAGGAGTATGCGGTTGCGCTGCTTCTCTACTAGTTCTACCAAGTTCTGTTCTTATAGGTTTAGGTGCTATCATTATGTGAAAAATCCTCTTGTCATTTTTCTTGCAGTATTATACACATCAGGTGCTGCATTTTTTCCTGCTGTTACAATATCATTTAGCACAGGTGCAACTTGATTTGCTGCTTCGTCTAATGCTCCACTTATTGCTGTTTCTATTGCTCCATCTAATGCTTCCATTTTTGCCTTAAAAATATCTTGAGCAATTTCTGATCCGTCTACTGCACCTCTTTCTAACACCTTCTGTCGAAGTTGATTTAATGCATTAGATCCAACTTCATTTGGTAGTTGGAAATTTCCTAAATCGCTAACATTTCCTCCTAGAACATTTATTGCAGGTGCAAGTGCATTTGTTGTTACGTCTCTAAAAAATCCTACAAAATCACCATATTCTCCGCCTGTTCTTTGGAACAAATTATCTACACTTGCAGATACAACTTTTTGTATATCTATTCTTTCCAATCCTGTAACTTTCAAATATTCTTGTGGTAGTCTTTCAAGTATTTTATTAAAGTCATCTACTACATTTATAATCGATTGGTTAATTAATTGTGTTGCTAAATCTCCAGAAAGATTTTCATCAAACAAACTTGCAATAGAATTAAGTGTTTGTTCGTCTTGTCCTGGACGTCTTACTAATTCCAGTGTTTGTGTAAATCTGCCTTTCGAAAAACTATTTCTAACAGTAACAATATTATATAAACCTGTAAACTGTTGTAAAGAGTCTATTACCATTTGTCCTTGTCTATAGTCAAATCCAGTTCTAAAATACACAAGAATATCTACTTGTTCATAAACAAACGGTGCTTGAACATTTCCAGCAACATATGATCTAGATTGATCAGCAGGTAATCTAAAATTACTTGCATCAGATTCTGCCATATAGTAAGGATCTCCCCAAATTGTTAATTCTAATGACACATTTTCTGTATCACTGTTAAGAATTAAATTATTAAAAAGTTCTGCTATTCTTCTAGTGTTCGTGCTTATCCTCGCGCCGCCTGAATTTGCCATATCTAATGTATATGGATATACTACATTCCTAATTCCAGCATTTGCATTAGGAGGAATGTTAGTACCTGATTTTGAAGTTACTTTATTATTTGTAACATTTGGTACATCGCTATCTTCTCCTGATTGTATATTAGTCCAAGGTTTGTGAAAACTATTATCAATTGTAAAATTAAAATCAATAATATCAGTATTTCTTCCAGTATAAGAATAAAAATATCCTTTGTCTAAATTTAACGCCCTTTGCGAATAATTAGTTTGAATTGTAGGAGCACCAAAAACACTAGAATGTACTTTATAAGGAATTACAATGTACTGAAACTCCATAGCAGATCTACCACTTTTTGTCATTTCAATAGTATCAAGTATTCTGTTTTTTACATCGATTTTAAACCATGTCATCATACCATCAGAATCAGGATATTGTTCAATTAAACTTCTTCCCCATTCACTAGTTAAAATTACATCTTCAATTATTATCGGTATACTTGTATTTTGCGGAAATACAAAATCTCTTGTCAACGGATCAATTGTAAATTGAGCATCTCTAATTGTTCTTGTAGTTTCATCCCAACTACTGTTTTCAAATGCAAAACGTATGTTGCCAGGATCTTCAAATGTTCTTACAATAGGACTGTTTCCGATGTAATTAGAATTTGCATCTTGGAACAGTGTAACATCTGCTGCTGAGAAATCTCCATACTGAACATTGCCAGATTGCTCAGCTGCTCTAAAAGATTCTATCCTACCTGGTATTCCTAATCCTGTATCTGTTACTGTAGGTGTAGCAGGACCATTAAGACGAGATTGTATCTCTTGTCTTTCTTTTTCTAAATTTGCTCGTGCTGCTTCTGAAATTGCACGATCTCCAACCCCTGATAAATCATCCAGTGCATCTATATTAGAAATCACAGTGTCTAATTGTCTGCGTAAGGAATCTTTTTGTGCTCTTGCAAGTGCAGGATCAACTGCTCCTTGAAAATATCCTATAGGTGCATTTAGAACAGGATCAATTTCGGGAATAAAAATATCATCTTCATTAATTAAGCCGCCTTCAGGATTTTTTGGAAAAACAATTGTATATCTATCGCCTACAAGTTTCTTGCCTTCTCTAACTGCCTTTTCTTCTATTCTATTTAGACTAGAAGTTAAACTATTATCACCTTTTTGTAAAACCTCTACAACACTTGTACCAGAAATACTTGTTGTAGTCTGCATATTAGCAATTTGGTCTAGTAAATTTAAATGGTTGAAAGGTGTAGCAGTGCAACTATAATTTGCTCCTCCTGCATCTACACTGAATTGTATATCAACCCATTTAATTGCATAACCTCTACTACTTACCGTTTTGCCATGCTCTCCTTGATCTGTATGTCCGATCCAATCTACAGAAATATAAAACGGTGCTTCAATATAATTCGCATACCCTGCTTGCAACGCACCAATTGCAAGTGCTTGTAAAAACAACCCAACACTGTATGGTTCGTAAACATTAAATTGAAATGTTACATTATTTGTTGTACCTGTTGCAGGATTTGGATTATACAACCCTTCTATTTCAACATCATCCATAAAAAATTCAACTTGTCCGTATTGTTTTTCTAATTCTGTTAAAACAGTTTTTTGACCGATGCCGCCATCTCTAATAATAAGGTTTGGTTTATAATTTAAAAAACCACTTTCGTTGTAATCTTGAGGTTCTAAAACTCCAAGAGACCATCTATAGTTGCAACTCCTAAATTGGTTTAATATATTTGGCTGCATCGCCATACTAAACTCCTAATACTGATAACAATGTAGATTTTTTTGGCAAATATATTTGTGTTCCTGTTTTAAAATCAAATACAGGATCTTTTAAAATATCCATATTACGTTGTGCAAATACCCACCATAGTTTAGGTGTTTCGTACACATCAAAAGCAAGCAAGTCTGGTCTATAATTATAAACAGGTTCTATTGTATATAAAATATCGTCTTCTGTTTCGGGTATAAATCTAGGTGAAAATATACCTAATGCTCCGTTTCTAGTATATTTTGTTTGTGAATATGGACTAGTGTTTGCATATGGCATTAGATAAATCTCCCATTACCTTGAATATAATCGCCTTGCACATAACTGTCTAAGTTAAACTGACTTACTTCATTTCTGCTTAGTGCAATACCTGCAACAATTGACAATCTGCTTAGTGTCGGAACGTAACTATAATCATATCCTTGACTTGCGCCGTAAGTTTCTGCTGTTCCATCAAATTGAGACCTATTGTACAATGGTACTTTGATATAATCAACACCATCATTTAGATCTAAAGAGAACATTTTAATTACAATCGGAACATTTGGAAATATAAAGTCGCCATATCCTGACAATTCAACAACAGGCGGCGGAGCACCTAAATTACTTTGTGCATCACTACCGTAAAACATTTTAGAAACACTTCTTAAAAAGTGTGTTGCTGCTATCCAATACAATCCATCTTGTTCGTTTTCTACTGGCCATTCACAAGCAATTGTCAAATCTTCAACTTGACTGTTTTGATAGATTTGATAGCCATAATTTGTATGAGTTGGACTCATTACATCATAGTTTGCTCCATGTGTAACAAGAAGTTGCGGTAATGTTGGAAATACCATGTATCCGTCTGTTTTAACAACCAAAGGATTTAGTTGTGGACTAGTCTGAAAACTTGAAATATTAGGTAATTTAATTTTAACACGCCAATCATCTGTAGTAGATCTACTGTTGGCTGCATAAGATGACTTTGCTACATTAGTTGATAAACCATACGAGTTTTGTCTTTGTGTGCTAATTTGATTTTGTCTATTAGTAAGAGTGTTAAGAGATGTGCTTTTACGCATTTCACTTTTCATTGCAGCAGCACCTAAATTAAACAATGATTTTAAAAAAGGATTTTTAATTCTACCTGATGCTGTTTGAAGAAATTGATTTGCGCCTGCGTTTACAGCACTAGCAACTCTTGGATCAAGAGGCTGTGCATTGTTTCTTTGTGCAGGCGAATTTCCTCGAGAAGTGCCTGTTCTAACTGCATTACCGCTACTGTCTCTAACAGGATTCCCTTTGCTATCTCTTACTATTCCCATAATCGAATCTCCTACATATATTTAGTTGACAAAATTAAATACATATATTATTATATGTGTATCAACTTGGAGAAAAAATGAAAAAAGTCAATTATTTAAACAACAAGGACATTCTAGCCGAGATACACAAATCAAAAAATACTTTTTGCAGTTATACTGATAATAGTTATGCTGATTATGATATCATTTTACCTAGTATTGAAAAGGTAAACATTAGAACAATTGCTGAGGCAAAAAAGAACAAAGCAAAAAAACAAACACAAAGAATTTATGAAGCAGAAAAAGCTGCTGGACGCAAGAAAAAACTCTCCGAATGCGAAGTTGATTACCGTAAAATTAGCAAATATGAACTAATTTTTCGTATTATGACGTTTGATCATGTTCCAGAAGAACCAGGACGTAAGAAAAATCCTAAAACTATTGCAGATACTAAAACAAAATTGAATTTTCCTCCATTTCAGCACTACAAGTTTAACGAAAACGATGAACTTGTCTGTGTAGGCAAAAGCCATTGGACAGGTGGAATGGAAAATGGACATTTTGACAAAACACACGGTATGGCTACAAACAAATTAGCAATGATGTGGATGAAATTGTGTGAAAGATATGCAACTAGAGGAAATGTGCGTGGCTACACGTACAATGACGAAATGAAAGGTCAGGCTATTTTGCAATTATCACAAATTGGTTTGCAGTTTGATGAATCAAAATCACAAAACCCATTTGCTTATTATACAGCCGCAGTTACAAATTCATTTGTAAGAGTAATTAATTTAGAAAAACGAAATCAAAATATTAGAGATGATATCCTAGAAATGAACAATCTCAACCCAAGTTACACAAGACAAAGCCAAGGCGAACACGAACGTTCTAAGGCACGTTGGGAAGAAGACTCAAAAAAATAATAGTTGACTTTGTTTTCCTTTGATCTTATAATAAAACTCAATACGGAGTATAAATTTGTTTAAAAAAGCAGCAGTGTTTACTGACATACACTTTGGTATGAAGGGTAATTCACGAGTACATAACCAAGATTGTGAAAACTTCATAGACTGGTACATCGAAACAGCAAAAGAAAACGGTTGCGAGACTGGTATTTTCTGCGGTGACTGGAATCATAACAGAAATAGTCTTAATTTAACAACTATGGATGCAGGTATTCGTAGTTTAGAAAAACTAGGTGCAGCATTTGAAAACTTTTATATGTTTGCAGGCAATCACGATTTGTATTACAAAGATAAACGTGATGTTAAAAGCACCGAATGGGCAAAACACATTCCAGGTATAACAGTTGTTAACGAAATACAAGTTGTAGAAGATGTAGCACTAGTTCCTTGGTTAGTAGGCGATGAATGGCGCCGTATAGAGAAGATACAAGCCAAATATTTGTTTGGACACTTTGAATTACCTAGTTTCTATATGAATGCTATGGTGCAGATGCCAGATCACGGTGAACTAAAGTCACAACACTTCAAGAATCAAGAGTATGTGTTCAGCGGACACTTCCACAAACGTCAACGGCAGGGCAAGATCCACTACATAGGTAATGCTTTCCCACACAACTATGCAGATACTTGGGATGATGACCGTGGTATGATGATACTGGACCGTGAGAACGATGCAGAACCAGAGTATATCAACTGGCTAGACTGTCCAAAGTTTCGTACAGTTAAGTTATCTCAGTTGATTGACGAAAAAGACACACTGATCAAACCTAATATGTACTTGAGGGTAACACTTGACCTTCCTATTTCATACGAAGAAGCAAGTTTTATTAAAGAAACATTTATAGATCAGTACAAATGTAGAGAAATTACACTAATACCACAAAAACAAATTGAAGAAATTACAACAGAACTTGATATTGCACAGTTTGAGAGTGTGGATCAAATTGTTAGCAACGAAATTCTTGCAATTGACTCTGAATCTTTCAATAAAAAGATGCTGTTGGACATTTACAAAGAGTTATAATGATAAAATTTAAAGATTTAACCGTAAAAAACTTTATGAGTGTGGGTAATGTTACCCAAGCTGTTGACTTTGACCGTGAACAGTTAACTCTAGTGCTTGGTGAAAACTTAGACCAAGGAGGTGATGATTCAGGATCACGCAACGGTACAGGTAAAACTACGATAATCAATGCATTGTCCTATGCCTTGTACGGCCAAGCACTAACAAACATCAAGCGTAATAACTTGATTAACAAAACCAATAGTAAGGGCATGTTGGTTACACTAAACTTTGAAAAAGGTGGAAACAGTTATCGAATTGAACGTGGAAGATCGCCTAATGTACTAAAATTTTATGTAAACGACCACGAACAACAAGATTTAACTGACGAATCGCAAGGCGATAGCCGTAAAACACAAGACTCTATTAATGGTTTACTTGAAATGAGTCACAATATGTTCAAGCACGTGGTTGCATTGAACACATACACCGAGCCTTTCCTAAGTATGCGACAAAATGATCAACGTGAAGTCATTGAGCAACTGCTAGGTATTACTATTTTATCAGAAAAGGCAGATAATCTTAAAGAACAAATCAAATATACCAAAGATAGCATTACAGAAGAACAATTAAAGATTAATGCAATACAATCTTCTAATGAAAAAATCTCTCAAAGTATTAATACACTAAGAACTAGACAGTCTGCATGGAAAACAAAGCAAAAAACAGACATTGAAAAGTTAAAAAACGGTATTAAAGAACTAGAACAAGTAGATATTGAAAAAGAACTTGAAAATCACGAACAATTACAGAATTGGCAAGAACTAAACAACAAAATAACGGCTCTTAGAAAAGAATTAAGCACGTTAGAGCCTGCACTACAACGTGCAGACAAGTCTGTAAAAAAGGTTACTAAAGACATTGCAGAATTAGACGATGCTATTTGTTATACATGTGGTCAAGAACTACATGAAACTAAGAAAGCAGAGATTCTTGCAACTAAAACTAAAGATCTAGCCGATGCCAGAGCATATTTCATTGAAATAAAAAATAAATTTGATGATAACGCTGTTGAATTGGGTATAATTGGTGATATTGACGGTCGTCCTACTACATTTTATGATACAATGCGTGAAGCATATGAACATAGAAACAACGTAGATAACTTAAAGAATACATTGCTAAGTAAAGAGCAAGAAGAAGACCCTTATCAGGCACAAATTGACGATTTAACTAACACAGCACTGCAAGATATCGATTGGTCAGTTATAAATCAACTGAATACTTTCAAAGAACACCAAGAGTTTTTGTTAAAACTACTAACAAACAAAGATTCTTTCATAAGAAAGAAGATTATTGATCAAAATCTTGCATATCTAAACAACAGGCTTACGAATTATCTCGATAAGTTAGGCTTACCTCATCAAGTTACATTCCAAAACGACTTAGCCGTTGAAATAACACAACTTGGCCAAGACTTAGACTTTGATAACTTGTCAAGAGGTGAACGCAATAGGCTAATACTTGGTATGAGTTTTGCATTCCGTGATGTTTGGGAGTCATTGTACCAAGGACTGAACCTATTATTCATTGACGAACTTATTGATAGTGGTATGGACAGTCAGGGTGTCGAGAATTCTTTGAGTGTACTAAAGAAGATGGGCAGAGAAAGACAGAAAAACATCTATTTGATTAGTCATAAAGACGAACTAGTAGGCAGAGTAAACAATATTCTAAAGGTTGTAAAGGAAAATGGCTTTACTTCATACGAAAACGACATTGAAGTGGTAGAATGATTGAAGACGATGTACATGATCAATTGGTAAAAGAGTATTTGGCTTACTTTAAAGCCAATGAAATATTTTTACAAAGGCCATCTGAGGCAAAAAGACGAGTAGTTCGCAAACATTTAAGTCAAATTATGAAACTAGCAAAGGTAAGACGTTTAGAAATACAAGAAATACACCAACAGGCACTAAAAAAACATCCTCTATCCAAAACAAGAGAAGAAAGCACATAGGCACACATAAATTACTGTATGAATTGGATATATCAAGGTAAAGAAGTAACAGAAATACCAAACGAGTACGAAGGGTTTGTTTACCTTATTACTAATTTAACGGACAATCGCAAATACGTAGGCAAAAAACTAGCAAAGTTTAAAACAACCAAACCACCGCTTAAAGGCAAAAAAAATAAAAGACGAGGCTACAAGGAATCAGATTGGCGAGACTATTGGGGATCGTCAGATAAACTAATAGCAGACGTAGAAAAATTAGGCGAAAACAAGTTTACAAGAGAAATACTTTATTTTTGTAAATCTAGAGGCGAAATGTCATATTTAGAGGCACGAGAACAATTTGAACGTAGAGTTTTAGAAACAGATGAATACTATAATGGTATTATAAACGTTCGAGTTGGTGGTTCAAAAATACTTAGAGAAAATTTAAAGGCACATCAGGACACTGTTTGATCGGAATTGTTCGATCCACCTTGAGCTTCACGTAACCACGTGATCAGACACTGGTGAAGTCCCACAGGCTGTATGCTACGAAAACCCCTTAGCACTAGGAACGAAGCGGGGGATAGCGCATTTTGCGTGATGTCGACGTAGGTTGGGAAAGGTTAGAGCCCAGTAGCAAAGTCAAATACCTACTTCCAAGTCTCGGCTATGCAACTCACATGAAGCTCGAGGAGGATGGAACCGCTGCAAGGTTCCGTCTGACTAATTAATCTACATGAAACTAAGTGCTTCGCACTAATAAAAAAACAAATATAGTTTGAGCGATAGCGAAAACTTATTGCTACGTAGTAGCAATACTAAATAATTCATATAAATAAATATAACAACATCAAAAAGGATTGTCTTATGAAAGTATTTGAGATTATTAGTGAAGATAACGTAAGTGAAAAACCAATGGGATTGCTAAAAAGAGCAGGACTTGGTGCTATGAGTAAATTAGGCAGTAAAACTGCAAAAGCAAAACTTGATGTAGGCAAAGATGCAAACCAAACCAAAAAAGATCTAAGTGTATGGATGGCAGGTAGTGGCATTAAAAAAGGAAAACTAGAACCTGATCAACTCAAGGGTTTTCTAAGACAAAAAGGTTTACCTACTACTGATGTTGATATGATTTTAGGTAAGTCAAGAGAAGCAGGTGGTAGAGATGAAAATGAACCACTAAGCAATCCTGAAGTAGATGAGATTTTAAAGAAAGTAACACAGCAAGGCTTTCAAAGATCTGGTGCTGGTGATCCTAAGAAACGTAGTAAGTTTGCATCACCGGATGCTACACCACAGTGGGCAACATCAAGAATTTCACCTGAAGAAAAAACAGCAATTGCAATGCTTAAGAAAAAAGGCTACAAAGTTTCACAGCCTTCTTAATTACCAAAACGGCTGTCCTGTCTTTTTACTAGTTTCTAAATTTTCTTTTACTATACCTGCTAGGATTTCTCTGTCCTCAACACTCATCTCGTAAAGTTCTGACACCGAAACACCTCCACGCATGTACCAAGACAATTTGTAGAGATCATATTTTATTTGTTTTGATTCGTTGTCAAGGATCTCAACTTGTTTAAGAATGTCCTCTAAGGACAGAGCTGAGATCCTTAGGCGAAAAAATTTGATTGATCGAAAGTAATCGGAACATCAATAGTTTCTGGTGCTCCTCTTTCGATATCCGCTGGACTTAGACGTGCCTTGAATGGCGGTATTGCAAACTTTTCTCTTTGTTCATCTAAATGAACTATAAGAGAAGTGTAAATGTCTTTGTCGGCGTTTTCAAAAAATTCTATAATATGATCTCTGTTAGTAACAGGTTCTTCATCCTGAAACTGTATTGACATAATACTGTTTAGAATATTACTAATGTTAAGTTCGGTAACTCTAACAAATGCTTCATTAAACTGAGTAATTTTATCTGTTTCGCTCATGTTATCGTCGTTAACAATTCTAAACAAACGTTGTTCTTCAAATGTTTTTAAAGCAATTTCTGTAAACTTTTTGTACACCATCGGCGCAATTTCAAAAGTAAAGTCGCCGATTTGAAAAACATTATCATACTGTCTTGCAATTAGTCCATCAAGAACTGTGCGCAAATCAAGTTCAAATGATCTTTCTTCATCTATTTCTTTGATGTTAACACCTAGTTCCATTACTTCGCCATAGGTTGCGATTCTAATTGCAATTAATATAGCATCAATGTCGATGCTAGGTATTGACCAACCATCTTTGATATTGGGCATACAACTTTGAATTACGTTTACTGTGCTTTGGCCGTTTAACAAAGCATCAGGAGTTTTGAACATAAGTTCATCCTTTGCTGTCATAGCATACACAGGGTATTCACCCGTTTGCTCAGGCACAAGACTACCAGGACGATAAAAATTTCCACCACTAGGTAATTTGATATATAATTTAGGCTGTCTAAAATGTTTAGACAGCGGGTTTGCTGTTGCTGTCTGCATGTATTTTTTCTCCGGATAAATACTACACGTATATATATGAATTAATATAATGTGCGCAGTTAATTTGGAATGATTCATTGGCAGAAGATGTAGAAATTAGTAATGTAGGCGGCCCCCGTCCAAGAGACGGCGTAGCAAGTGAAGCCACCTTACAGGCTTTATTAGCAGCAACTGAAAGACGTGGTGGCGGTGGCGGCCCTGATACAGCAACACGTATACAAGAAAATTATAATAAAGCACAAAAAGATGGCACTGACAAAGTCAGTAAGTTAGGCAAAGCAGCAGAAGCAGCAGGCAAAGGCCTTAAAGGTTTTGCTAAAGAACTTGCGTTTGGAGGCACACGGGCTAGTGACTTTGCTGAAGCAATCTTTGGAAGTACAAATGTTGTAACAAGACTTACACGCTACTTGGATCACACAGTTGATCAATTTAGAAGTTTAGCATCAGTAGGTGCAAGTTTTGAAAATAGTATTTTTGAAATGATGAAAATAAGTGCAGAAGCATCAATGAGTCTTGATGATTTTGCACAAATGGTAAGAGACAATGCTGCAAATCTAGCGTTTTTTGGAGGCACTGTAACTAACGGTGCAAAACTTCTTGGAACATTCAGTCAAGAGTTTAGAACAGGATTAGGTAGACAATTCTTTGCAATGGGTTTCACTATTGAAGATGTTAACGAAGGACTTATTGATTTTCTATCAAACGAAAGAATGAGACAGTCACAAGCACTGAGATTTGATGGACAAACACAAGCAAGTGCAGCAAATTATATTTTACAACTTGATAGACTAGCAAAACTAACAGGTGAAGAACGCAGACAACTTGCTGATAGAATGGCACAGCAAATGACTGAAGCTAGAATTAGAAATCAGTTGAATCGATTAAATGAAAATGAACGAAACAACTTGCGTGGTGCGTTGACGTTCTTTGACACAAGACTTCCGGGTTTCAGTGATGGCTTCCAAGACCTAATGGATGGCGTTGCACAAACTGATTTAGGCAAGGCTTTAGTACAGGCTATGCCTGGCATTGAAACTTATATGCAACGAGTTTTTACAGGTGAAGAAGAACTATCTGATGTTATTTCAACTTTGCAAAACAGATTTGGTCCTACGCTAGAAAGATTTTCGCAACAGTATGGCCCTGCACAACTTACATCAATGCAAAACAGTAGTAACGGTGTTGTTGCTGCACTTGCAAGTGTTGCAGACTATGCATACCAATTCAACAGTATCAGAGGAATAGATGCAGGACTTAGTGAAGAAGAACAGGGACGCAGGAATAGATTAACATCTGCACTAGGAAACTTTGAACAAGCAATAACTGACGTGAGAAAATCAGTTGTTAGGGCATTCTTTGAAATTGTAGACGGTACTGACGGCAGAGGCGGATTACTTGAAGTGTTTGGAGAGTTTGGAGACGCTTTGAAAAATTTCTTTTCTCCAGGTGCAGCAGGCGGTCTTAGCACAGTAACAAACACTGTAAAAGATTTTTTAAATGCAATTTTTGGTCCACAAGGATTTGTTACTAGAGGGTTGAGAAGATTTAACGATTTTTTAAATTCAGGAGAAGCAAGAGATGCATTAGGATACCTTCAAGAAAAACTTGTAGAGTTTGCTAATTATTTAGAAAGTATTTTTACAGATCAAGACGGTAAGTTAACAATTATTGAAGGACTTAAAACACTTCTTAGAGACACGTTTGCAAATATAATGGATTTTGCATTTGGAGAACTTCAGCAAGGGCCAAATGGAGAACAGTCAAGAAGTGGTGGTATGTTTGATAGTATCAAACAAAGCATAGCAGGCTTCTTTTCGGGTACTGAATTTGGAAAAGCAATTACTGATAGTATAACAAATGCGTTTAACACTGTTGATACCCATTTATCTAAAATACTAGGAATGCCACAAGGTACAACAGTATCAGATTGGCTTACTACTCAATTAACAGCAATTCAGAATGCATTTAACGGTCCAGACGGTGTGTTATCTAAAGTAACTACATTGTACGACGATATAAAGGTATTTGTTACTACTCAAGTAACAGCAATTGAGAATGCATTTAACGGTCCAGACGGTATATTATCTAAAATAACTACATTGTACAACGATATAAAGGGATTTATAGGCACAAGCGGCCAAACAAGTCTAACACAATGGTTTGACAATACGTTAGCAACTATAAGTAATATGATAGACACTGTAACAACGACAATGAATAGTACTGTTAATTACTTTAGAGATGCACTAGGTTTTGGACAAGGACAAACACTTCGTGAATGGTTTGACAGTACTTGGACAAGTATTTCAAATACCATGAATGCTATTAATAACACTATCATTACTGTAATGGATACAATAGCAGATACATTTGGATTTGCACCAGGGGGCCAAACGTTTCAAGAGTGGATGAACACAACACTTACTGATTTACAAACCAAAATGCAAACATTTATTAATACCCAAATTAACGCTGTAAGAGATTTACTAGGCATGGAGGCTACCGAAGATTTTGCTAGTTATATTGATAGATTAATTCAAGAGATGACAATCTCAATTGAAGCAGGCATGATGCAAATTCTAAAATCTTTAGGTCAATATGCAAAGTCATTTATCCCAGGTGCTAAGATGACAGACACGCAACGTGATGATGCTATGACTCGCTTTATGTCAGGCGAACAACTTGACAAGAACGAATTACAAAGTTTAATACAAACTATACGTGCAGAACAAGTTCAACGATCAATTGACAATGGCAGTGTTATTTCTGGAAATTTTGCTAAATTTTTAAACTTAGTAACTGATCCTGTCTCAGACGCACTTAATTTAGATGCTCTTATGACCGATCCTGATGCATTACGTCAGAGTATCATGGCACTTTATCCTAATAGTCCTTCCTTTCCTGAATTTGCCACTGGAACAAATGGGTTCCGAGATTTTGGTAGAGGAACTCATGCAATATTGCACGGTAATGAAGCAGTTGTGCCTAGGAATACAGAAGCAGGACAACTTCTAGATGCGTTCTACGAAAGGCAAGGTTCAAGTACGGACCAGACTCAGTTAATTCAGAAGATAGATCAGTTAAATAACAATATGAAAATGGCTGTGCATTTGCTAAGTGAAGGGCTAAGTGTCGAAAAAGGCATTGCAAGAAATACAAAAGGCAGTACTAACCTGTATAGGAGTTTAGGTAGATGAGTTGGAAAAAATATTTTACACCAGTAGCAACGAGTGCCAATCCTACCGGTAACTTCAGTCCATTTAGTTTTACACAAGGTCAAGGAATGGGACCAGCAGCAGCAAACTATTCATCTCACCTTCCTGATGTTTATGTCGGATCACCAAATCGTGTTGAGCGTTATGGTCAATATAACACAATGGATAATGACTCTGAAGTTAATGCTGCACTAGACATCCTAGCAGAATTTTGCACACAAAAGAACAAACAAAACAACACACCTTTTAATATTGAGTTTAACAAAGGTGCAACAAAAAGCGAAGTACAAATTCTTGGTCAGTATCTAAAACAATGGTGCAAGATACAAGAATTTGAAAAACGCATGTTCCGTGTTATAAGAAATGCATTTAAGTTTGGCGACCAATTTTTTATTAGAGATCCTGAAACACAAAAATGGTATCATGTAGATCCTGCTAATGTAACAAAAATTATCGTTAACGAATCGGAAGGCAAACGTCCTGAGCAATATATTGTAAAAGATCTTAACATTGCCTTTGAAGGATTAAGTGCAACAAAAATCAATACAAATCAAGTTTACGGTCCAGGCGGTAACAATCCTGGATACCAAACACTTGACAACAAATATATGACAGGTAGAACTCCTGATCAAAGCACAAGCCGTTGGAGTCAAGATGCAAATGAAACTGCAATCGATGCAGAACATGTTGTTCATCTATCAATGAGCGAAGGGCTAGATAACAACTATCCGTTTGGTAACAGTCTATTAGAAACAATTTTTAAAGTATACAAGCAGAAAGAACTGCTTGAAGATGCGATTATTATCTATCGTGTCCAACGTGCGCCAGAGCGCAGAGTATTCTACGTTGATGTGGGCAACATGCCTTCACACCTTGCTATGCAGTTTGTGGAGCGTGTTAAAACGGAAATACATCAAAGACGTATCCCATCCAAGACAGGTGGTGGCCAAAATGTTATAGACTCAAGTTATAATCCACTGTCAATCAACGAAGACTACTTCTTTCCACAAACTGCTGAAGGCCGCGGCAGTAAAGTTGAAACGCTACCAGGTGGCACTAACTTAGGAGAGATTGATGATCTTAGGTATTTTACTAACAAGTTAGTTCGTGGTTTACGCATACCTTCTTCTTATCTACCCACAGGCGCTGATGACAGCAATTCACAGTACAATGATGGACGAGTAGGTACAGCATACATTCAAGAACTACGTTTTAACAATTACTGTGAACGTTTACAAAAATTACTTACAGACAAATTTAATCAAGAATTTAAACTTTATCTAAGCAAAAAGGGTGTAAACATAGATGTAAGCATGTTTGATCTTGTTTTACAACCTCCACAAAACTTTGCAAGTTATAGACAAGCAGAACTTGATAACAATAGAATTTCAACATTTGCACAGATGCAACAAATTCCGTTTATATCAAATCGTTTTGCCTTGAAACGTTTCCTTGGACTATCAGAAGAAGAAGTTAAAGAAAATGAACGTTTATGGATGGAAGAAAATGATGAATTCTTTGCAGCACAGGAACAAGATGCTTCTGCACAAATGAGAGGCGCAGGCATTACTGGTTCTGATATTGCAGGAGATATTGAAGGCGCACAAGGCGAAGAACTAACAGGAGATGATGCTATTGGGGGCGATGATGGAAGTGTAATTGGCGGTGAAGAAAACCCTGCTGAGCCATCTCCACAAGCAACAGCATAAATAATTACATGATACTAAGAGAGCTTTACTATTTTGATAAACAAACAATGGAACCTGTAGAGGATCAGCGTTACAATAGTGACGATGATACAACTTCTGTTGTAGCAATGGATGACACTCGTAAAACAAGATTGACATTTAAAGACATTAATAAAGCACGTAAAGCAGATGATATGCATAGACAAGAAAGTCAAAAAGATCTTGTATATGTGAGGGCAATGTATGGTATAGCAGCAAACGCTGGAGAAGCCGCAGTGTAGGAGTAACCAGCCTTGCCCGATAAAGAAAAACATCGTATCGAAGGCGAAACTAAACTAGAAAGAAAAGCAAGAAAACGTTTAGAACGCTACCAAAAACAAAAAGATAAATTAAGAAAACATTTAGAAAAGTCAATTAAATTTGACGACGGTACACCTTCGACTAAAACTAATATTGCATTTGTATTAGGTAACGGAACTAGTAGAAAAGATATTCCTTTAGAATTATTAAAACAATATGGTTTAGTTTATGCATGTAACGCAGTGTACAGAGATTTTAGACCTGATCATTTAATTGCAGTTGATACAAAGATGGTAAGAGAGATTACCGATACAAGATACAACTATGATAATATGGTTTGGACAAATCCTAATAGATACACAAGAGGACTAGAATCTCTTAATTTAATGAGTCCAAATTTAGGATGGAGTAGTGGACCTACTGCACTTATGCTTGCAACACAACATAACCATGAAGAAATTTATATTTTAGGTTTTGATTATAAAGGACTTGATAACGGAACAAAAGTTAATAATATTTTTGCTGGCACTCCAAATTATAAACAAAAAGAAGATAGAGCAACTTATTACGGAAATTGGTCTAGACAGACAAATACATGTATAAAAAAGAACTCCACTGTGAGATATATAAGAGTGATTGAAGACAAATCAAGTTTTATACCAGACAACTTATTAGGATTAGATAACTTAACACACATAACTGTTGAAGATTTTAGAAAAAAATTCAGCCTTTAAATAGGATTCTTCTCAAAATAGTTCATTTTGAGCCTATTTCTACGTATATTTTCCCATTCTTGTTAAATAATACTGACAGCCTTGTAATCAGTAAAGGAGAGTAACATGACTGACACTAATAAGTTCGAGGAAATGCTCGAAAAACTAGTTAATGAAGACCGTGAAGGTGCTGAAGAATTATTCCACGAGATTGTTGTAGAAAAATCACGTGAGATTTATCAATCAATTATTGAAACAGAAGAAGAAGTTGAAGAAACTACAGACGAAGAAGTAGATGAAGCAACTGATGAAGAAGTAGACGAATCAGAAGATGATTTAGACGAAGCAACTGATGAAGAAGTTGATGAATCAGAAGAAGAAGTTGATGAATCAGAAGATGACATTGACGAAATGTTTGGCCTAGACGACATTGAAGCAGAAGCAGATGATCCAGTAATGGACCTAATGAAAGACGCTGGTGCAGATGACGAAGAAGGCGACGACATGGACATGGACGCAGGCGACGAAGAAGGCGACATGGATCACGATGATCTAGAAGATAAAGTTATGGATCTAGAAGATGCTTTAGAAGACCTAAAAGCAGAATTTGAAAAAATGATGGGTGATGAAGCAGGCGACGATGAAGAGCCAGAAGAAGAAGGCTATGCATTTGAAGCATCAGACGAAGAAGTAGATGAAGCAAGTGACGAAGAAGTCGACGAAGCATCAGACGAAGAAGTAGATGAAGCAGCAGACGAAGAAACTGACGAATCAACTGCTCCAAAAAGCGCAGGCGAACAAATGCGTGAATATGTAGAAAAAGTATCTGCAACAATGGGTGACAACGGTGCAAACACTAAGTCAACTGTAGCAGGTCCAAACAACATGGGCGGCACAGCAGCAAACATCGCAGCAGGCGGTGAAAGCAAAAGCGAAGGCACAGGTGCCGGTGCTCCTAAAGAAGATAACGCAGGGAACGTAAATGTTCCAGGCGGTAAGGCTTCAAAATCAATGAAGTCACAACCTGGCCATGGCGCTGAGAAAAAGGGCAAGCCAGAGACTGCTGACAATAAAAAGTCGATGATGGGCTCTTAAGCAGCAGTATAATAGGACGAACGGATGAATTTACTACGTGAACATATGAGTTTTGACCAGGCCAGAATGGTCGTTGAGTCTGCTAACGAAGGCAAAGACCTTTACATGAAAGGTATTTGCATACAAGGCGGTGTTAGAAACGCCAATCAGCGTGTCTATCCTGTACAAGAGATTAGCAGGGCTGTCCAAACTCTTAATGATCAGATAGCCGGCGGATACTCAGTGTGTGGCGAAGTTGATCATCCTGAAGGACTAAACATTAACTTAGATCGTGTAAGTCATATGATCACAGATATGTGGATGGATGGCCCAAACGGTTACGGCAAGTTAAAAATTTTACCAACACCGATGGGATCCCTTGTTAAAACAATGCTAGAAAGCGGCGTTAAACTTGGGGTTTCGTCACGTGGATCTGGAAACGTAAAAGAAGATGGATCCGGCGAAGTATCAGAATTTGAGATAATCACTGTAGATGTTGTTGCTCAACCGAGCGCACCAGGTGCTTATCCTACACCAATTTATGAACACCTAATGAATATGAATGGTGGATACAAGGCAATACTAACTTCTAAGGAAGTTCAAGGCGATAAAAAGGCACAAAAATATATTGCAGAGAGTCTATTTAAAATAATAGACAGGCTCCAATAAAAGGAGAAAATCATGGAAGCTATCAAAGACCTTTTAGAGAGCGATGCAATTACAGAGCAAATGGCATCTGAAATTCAAGAAGCATTTGACGCAAAAGTTCAAGAAAATAAACTTGCTGTTACAGCAGAACTACGTGAGGAGTTTGCTAAGAAATATGAGCACGATAAAGGTGTTATGATCGAAGCAATTGACGCTATGGTATCTGAAAAACTTTCAGAAGAAATGGCAGAATTCCACGAAGATCGTAAGCAACTTGCAGAACAAAAAGCAAAGTATGCTGTAGCAATGAAGGAAAATGCGGATCTAATGTCTCAGTTTGTAACTAAGACACTAGCAAATGAAATTTCAGAACTACACGAAGATCAAAAAACAATGGCAACTAAGTTTTCAGTGTTAGAAGATTTCGTAGTAGAGCAACTTGCATCAGAAATTGCAGAGTTCCAAGAAGATAAAAAGGACCTGGCTGAAACAAAAGTACGTTTAGTACGTGAAGCTAAGGCTCACTTCGAAAAAGTACGTAAGAACTTTATCGAAAGAAGTGCAACAGCAATTGAAAATGTTGTATCTACCGGTCTTAAAGCAGAAATATCTCAATTAAAAGAAGATATTGAAGCGGCTCGCAAAAATGATTTTGGACGTAAGATTTTTGAAGCATTTACATCTGAGTACATGAACTCACATCTAAATGAAAAATCAGAAACTGCAAAACTCTTAAAAATTGTTGACGCAAAAAATAAACAAATTGCAGAAGCAAAAACTTTCGTAACGAAAGCAAAGGAAATTGCAGAAAGCAAAGATGCAGAAGTTAAGCGTCTTGTTGAAGCACAAGAACGTGCTAAAATCATGAGTGAACTTGTTTCACCATTGAGCAAAGACCAAAAAGACATTATGACGGATTTACTGGAAACAGTTCAGACTACAAAACTACGTGAGTCGTTTGACAAGTACCTACCATCAGTTATTGACGGTAAAAGTCCAGCAAAGCAGAAGGCACCACTTACAGAGGCAACAGAAGTAACAGGCAATAGAGAAATTAGTTCAGACAGCAAGCAGATTGACACAAACGTTGTGGACATGAAAAGACTTGCTGGTTTAAATTAAGGAGAAGACAATGTCAGAACTACTAGAAAGTCGCTGGCAGGAGACAAAAGGTGCACTACTTGAAGGCCTAAATGGTAACAAGAAAGCCGTAATGGCGGCAACACTTGAAAATACACGCAAGTATTTGTCAGAGAGTGCAACTTCAGGCGCAACTGCTGCTGGTAACATCGCAACACTAAACCGTGTGATCCTTCCTGTGATCAGACGTGTTATGCCAACCGTTATTGCTAACGAATTGGTAGGCGTTCAGCCAATGACCGGTCCAGTCGGTCAAATTCACACATTACGTGTACGTTATAGTGACGCATTCACAGGTTCCGCAGGTGGAAACACTGTGGCAGGTGAAGAAGCACTATCACCATTTAAGATTGCAGAAGGTTATTCAGGTAACACAGCATCTTCAGATACAGCGGCTGCAACAGGCGCTTTAGAAGGTACTGCTGGTAACAGACTAAGCATTCAGATCTTAAAGCAAACAGTCGAAGCAAAGTCACGTAAACTAAGCGCACGTTGGACATTTGAGTCAGCACAAGACGCTCAGTCACAGCACGGCATCGACGTAGAAGCAGAAATCATGGCAGCACTTGCTCAAGAGATTACTGCTGAGATCGATCAGGAAATCATCCGCAGCCTAACAACTCTTGCAGGTTCAGCGGTTGAAACATACGACCAAGCTGCTGTATCAGGTACAGCAACATTTGTTGGTGACGAACATGCTGCACTAGCAGTTCAAATCAACAGAGTTGCAAACTTGATTGCACAGCGTACACGCAGAGGCGCAGGTAACTGGGCAGTTGTATCACCAACAGTACTAACACTACTACAAAGTGCAACAACATCTGCATTTGCTCGTACAACAGAAGGTACATTTGAAGCACCAACTAACACAAAAATGGTTGGTACACTAAACAACAGTATGAAAGTATATGTAAACACATATGCAGGTAGTGACAATGTTCTAGTTGGCTACAAAGGTACATCAGAATCAGACGCAGCAGCGTTCTACTGCCCATACATTCCATTAATGAGCAGTGGTGTTGTACTAGATCCATCAACATTCGAACCAACAGTGTCATTCATGACACGTTACGGTTATGTAGAACTATCAAACGCAGCATCGTCTTTAGGCAATGCAGCGGATTACCTAGGTCTAGTTGGTGTAACAACAGCAAACCTAAGCTTCGCGTAAGTTTTAGATTATATAATTTTAAGATAGGCCCTACGGGGCCTATTTTTTTGTAAATACTGTAAGGAGATACTAATGGAAACAGGTACAGTATATAAGAAATTAAAAATGCATGGATTTATTAGACCAGATAGATGGAAAGCCACACGTAAAGATATTGTGTTTGATCCACGTTTACATGATCTAAAAATTGGTGACAGAGTACAATATTTTGCAGATGATGTCAAAGACAGAAAAATTGCAACAAAAATTGAAAAAATTCAAAAAAAAGTTCAAGATTATCGTTGACAAACTTTTTTTAGATGCTATATTATAAACATAACGAAGACGACGGTCCAAGTTAGATAGTGCAAGGAAACGATGCTTACCCAGGCATTAACTTGACTCACACGCTGTGGTGGCGCTGTAAGACTTTGGAGACAAAGCATTGCAGGAAAAGTAGGATTAACCATTCTATTGTGAGGTTCCGTGCTGTTTTGAGCCTGATGGGGCATAGTGCGGTTGTTGGTAATCAGTAGTCCAACCTATCAATATTATAGAAAAGGTCTGCAACATAATTGCAGGCCTTTTTTTATGACATAATAACCCATTTTAATCTTTTGGATAAATACTTGTGTCAAGAGGAGAGCCTCTAGATGAGGACTTATGCGGAAGACCAACCGCGTAGACTTAGAACGTCAAAAAGGAGAAACAAATGGGACGTCCAATTAATAAATCAAAAATAGGATACGGTTCAGGTAGAATTGCTGTAAGCCGTCACTATTTTACAGGTGGTTCAGAAGCAACCACAGCAGCACACATTTACAAAGTAAAAGGTGCTAATCAATTCTGGGTACGCTTAGATAGTGATAATGCAGATCCAACAGCAGGTGAAATTCTAAAATTAACAACAGAAGGCAACGGAAGTATGCCAGAAGGTACATTTAGAATTGATGCAACAGGTTCTGATTCAACAGTTTATCAAGTAACACAACTTCGTAACAGAACAGTGCAAATTGAAAACACTGCAAAAGGTACTGCAACACCGCCGGATGGTGACAAAGCAGACAATGTAATCTACGAAATTGGTAATCATCCAGATGCAAGAGAAGATTCAGGTGTACCAAACGCAGTATTAAGTGTATCTCTACCAAGACAGTAATAAGTTGGAGATATAAATGACAGCGTCTAGAATCGAACAGTATGGAGTCGACGATTATAAGTTAACAATTAACGATGGCGGAACTATTGAAATTAATGTAGGTTCCGGCACTGTTGTTATCAATGGTGATTTAGATGTCAACGGCTCTCAAACTTCGATTACTTCGTCTGAATTAATTGTAAGTGATAAAACACTAACACTAAACAATCAATCTAATACACTATACGACATTGTTGGTATAACACAAGCAAACCCAGCACAAGTAGAATTATCAGATGCTCACAGTTTTACTGATGGTAGCGAAGTAATTATTACTAATGTTTTAGGAATGGTAGAATTAAACAATAACACTTACTATGTAAATGTTGTTGATCCTACTACAGTTGAATTATTTGCAGACTTTGCATTAACTACTCCTGTAGATACATCAGGGTTTATTGCATACATAAGTGATGGTAATATACAAAGAGTAATTGCAACTGGTATTGGTGGCGATGAAATTTCTGGTATCATAATGGACAGAGGCACATTGCCAAATGCTGTTATGTTTTACGATGAAAACTTATTGTCATACACTAACGGTGTGTTAGAAGCAAATGCAGGTGCATTTAAGTTTGGTTTAGAAGGTTCAGGATACTTAGGTATCTATACAAGCAGCATTAAAACTGAAGATGGTAATGATCTTAACTTGTTACCAGGATCCAATTTAGGCGGCGTTGTTTCTGTATCAGGCACACTTGATTATGAAAAACGCCTTGCTGAATACGACGGCAGTGAAATAAAAAATGTTCCTACAAATTCTAACAGATTGTCAGGAGCAGATTGGCCAGGGTATGAACCAGATGCTATTCCTAATTTGCAGTTCTTAAAAGATTATGTTAGAGATTATCACAAATATAATTGGCAATATAGAATTAATGCTGTTGAACCAGATGGAACAACAAAAGTTGAAGCATTTAGTACACTAGATGGTGTTACATCTCTAAGTAATGTTAGAATTACTGTAGACGGTAGTGAAATTGCATACTTTTATGAAACATCTGCAGAAATTGCATTGGTTACCATAGATGAAAATACCATTTCAGCATCTGGACTTGATAGTGATTTGAAATTATCAGGTAATAATTTAGGTGATGTACAAGTACTAACACCTATGTTGTTTCCTAAATTAATAGATCCTGCACTAACTGATACAGAAGATACACCACCTACTGATGGTACAAAGATATATGCAAAAGACGAAGCTGATGGCGGCACAGGTTTATATTTTATAAACGAATTAGGTACACAAGACGAATTAATAAGCAGGAATAAAGCTCTGCTTTATAGTATTATTTTTTAAGGAAGAAAGATGGCGATTAACAGTGTAAAAATACTCGAAACTGATACAACATTGCTAGATGTTCCAGCAGGAAAGAAATATGCCATCACGACCGTGTTAGTTAGCAACTATTCTACTTCGATAACATCTGTAAACGACAGTAGTTTTGATATGCATGTAATACAAGGAAGTGGCGGAGTTAAATCAGACGATAATAAAGTCCTTAACAATATATCTATGCCTGCTCAGGAAACATTTTCTTTTAATGTTGAGAGATTGATTTTAGAAGAAGGTGACAGAATAGTAATGATTAGTCCGGATTCGGATAAACTGAATGCGACAATAAGTTATTTGGAAGTATAAATGAAGTATGTAAAGCAGCAGATATTACACGACAGGAAAATAGGAGACCGTCAACTTATAATTAAAGGTGACGGTACAATTGAACTTAATCCGGGTAGCGGCACTGTTGAAATTAACGGTGATCTAAAAGTTACAGGTAGTTCAAGTGGTCCTACTGATACACTAATCTATTATGTGTCATTACAAGGTAGTGACGAAAATGATGGATTAGGTCAAGGACCTGATCGTGCAAAACGAACAGTTAAATCTGCTGTTGAAGCAGCACCAGCAGGATCAACTATTAAAGTTGCACCAGGAGACTATTACGAAGATAATCCGATTACGTTAAAAGAACGTATGACTGTTAGAGGTGATAGTTTACGTAACTGTCAAATTTGGCCGCTCAATAATACTGAAACAATTTTTTATATGGATTGTGCATGTTACTTGTTTCAACTTACATTTAGAGGATTAGCAGATCCAGGTTGGTGTGCAGAAATTAGACCAGGTGCACTTGTAACTGTTTCACCATATGTACAAAACTGTACAAACATGAATGGTCCGTGGTTAAACGACGGTACTGAATTTGTTCCTTTTCAAACAGAACAAATTCCAGGTGTACCGGCAGGTGCTAGACCAATTATAGATGATCCTAATGTACCGCTTGAAAAACGTGTAAACGACAACGGTGGCGGCAACGGTATGAAAGTTGACGGTGCCGCCTACGATCAGAGAAGTCTTGTACGATCCTTTGTTGCTGATGCGTTTACACAAGTTGCACAAGGTGGTATTGGCTTTTGGCTACTTAATGAAGGATATACACAGATTGTTAGTTGCTTCTCAGTTTTTACAAGAGTTGGTTTCCAAGCAACCGCAGGCGGGTATCTTTCGATCTCGAACTCTGTTAGTGACTTTGGTACTTATGCAATTATTGCTGATGGATTATTTGAGAAAGTATTTACAACTGCTAGACCTACACAAGACTATTATTCTGTTGTTGGTAGTGTGACTATTAATAACCAAGGTGCTGGCTATACAAATGCACCTTCTGTAACTATTGATCCTCCTACTACGCCAGGCGGTGTACAAGCAACAGGCAATGCAAGTATTGATCCTGCAACAGGTAAAGTTGTTGCTGTAAGTATTAGTAATCAGGGTAGTGGATATGATTTTATACCTAACATTACATTTACAGGCGGTGGGTTTAGTGTTCCTGCAACAGGTACTGTAAACTTAATTACAAACAGAATAGTTGAAGTAGATAGTTTACGTGATATTCCACAGACAGGTTCTATTATAACGTTTGAAGGCGATGAAACAAGATATTATGTAACTTCATCTGAAATTACAACACGACCATTCATTTATGATGAAACAATTTGTAGAAGAGATATACAAAGAATTATTGATGCAGTATCAGGAGATTCTGCACTTGGCACAAACTATCAAAGTATTAATGCAGGCAGAAGTTATCTTCGTGCAACATCACAAAAAGTTCTTAACCAACAGTTAGCACCTACAATATATGGTATTGAAGCAGCAAGAGACGAAATGCTAAAATGTGTTCCTGATACAGATCCTGCTAACATAGACTATAGATATAACATAATTGAAAACTTTGCAATTATTACAAATACAATTACACAAGGCGATAGTACTGCGGTACCGGATGTAGTTTATAACGAACTTACAAATATTGACAGCGGTGTAATTGCTGCAAAAGATAATATTGTTCAAAATAAAGACTTTATTATTGACGAAGTTGTAAATTATATTTCAGACCAATTTACAGATCTTTCATATGATCAAGATAAGTGCGAAAGAGATGTTAGGCAAATTACAACTGCGGTTGCATATGATACTGCTTTAGGAACAAACTATTCAAGTGTTACAGCAGGTAGAGCATATGCTCGTGCAAATGCAAGTGTTGTATACCAAAAACAAAAAGTACAAACTATTGCAGCATACCAATATCTAAAAACACTAATGCTTGCTTTACCTAATGTTGTAGCAAGTTCAACTGCTACAAGCAGAGTAAACAATGCAATGGATGAGATTATCGAAATCCTTTCGAGAGGTGATAGCACAAGTGCAGACGATTACACATATCCTTCACCGACGGGTGTTATTGCAGCAAGAGAAAATGCAAGAGATCAACTTGTTAACAACAAAGACTTTATTCAAGAAGAAATAGTTAAATGGGTAGACGAAAACTATCCTTCATTAGATTATGATCAAGATGCATGTTATAAAGATGTAGGTCACATTGTTGACGGATTAGTTTACGATATCTTATATGGCGGTAACTATGCAACTAGGGACGTAGCACAAGCGTATTTTGTAGGAACAGCAAGTCAATTAGGAGCAGACGAAACTACTGCTACTATTGCAGCATATGGCAGATTAAAAGAAATTACAACACAGATTTTGCAAGGAGATCCAGTATTTAGATCTACTGGTAACTTGTTAGTACAAGATACATCAGCAGCAAATGCAACAGGTGTTGAAGCAGAACGTGCAGACGATTATATTGATATTATTATTGAAGTAATTAACACAGGTGCATTGACAAACTTACCTGAAGTACAATATCCAAGTGTTATTTGGGCAGCAGCAGATGTGCAAGCAGCAAGAAGTTCATTGTTTGCAGCACAAGATAATTTTGCAACTAATATTACAAGTTATTTGCTTACAACATATCCAAACTTTACATATGATAGAACAAAGTGTAAAAGAGATGTAGAACTTATTTTAGATGCTGTTGTAAGAGATGTTAAACTAGGCACAAATCACAATAGTATTCAAGCAGGACAAGCATATCAAAGAGCAACAGCAACATATTTTGATGTTGCACAAAAACCTGCAACTATTATTTCAATTAGATATTTAAAAACACTAGCAGCAGCAGGCGCAGCAGGTAGCAGTGTTGCAGTTGAAAGAGTAAATGACAGATTTGATATTATTCTAAACTTAATCGAATTTGCAGATCAAACCTTAACTACTGTTCCAGATGGCGGCTTTGGCGCACAAACTGCATTGCCTAGTGAAGGTAGAACATTCCCTGCACCAACACCTGCAAGCCAAGAATTAATTGATGCAAATAGATTATTACAAGCAAACAGAGATTTCCTAGTTGAAGATACAATTAAGTATATTGCTAACAACTATTTTGTTTATGACAGTGCAAAATGTGCAAGAGATACTGCTTTAATTCTAGATGCTGTAACTTATGACTTAGTTCTAGGTACAAATTATAACAGTGTACAAGCAGGACTGGCATATTATAATGCAAATGCTTCTTTAGTAATCAGTGATCAATTAACAGAAACTGTTGCAGCAATCACATATCTAAGAACAGAAGTAGCAACACTTGTTGCGGCAGATAGTGCAAGCGTAACAGCATGTAATGACTTGTTTGATGAAATTATTGATATTTTACAAAATGGTGTCCTTAGTGCTGATCCATTAACATTTACTGATCCTGGATCAGATGTTAATAAAGCATATGCTAGAACACTATTACAAAGTAACAGAACGTTCATTATTAGTGAATTAATTGCTTGGATCAATTTAAGTTTCCCAACTTTAGTTTACGATCAAGCAAAGTGCGAAAGAGACACAGGATATATCATTGATGCTGTATCGCATGACATACAATACGGTACAAACTTTGCAACAAGAACAGCAGCATTAGCGTATTTTGAAGGAACTGCATCGCAAATTCCTGCATCACAAAAAGACGAAACAATTGCTGCATACCAACAATTAATTGATATTGCTGACGATATAATTATAGAAAACAGAGCAGGACAAACGCTTACAGGTAATCCAGCAAGTTCAGCAGAAATGGATGAATTGGCAGGCTTAGTAACTTATATTGTTGATGTGTTACAAGAAGAAAGCACAGAAAATCTTCCATCTCTTTATGAGCCCGATTTAACTTGGGTTGCTTCTAACTTAACAAACTCAAGAGATTTAATTTTAGCAAGCGGCGACAGTTCTCAATCAGATCTTGTACAAAGTGTAATTGATTATATTAACACAAGTTTAAATGGTTTGAGTTACGACGAAGCAAAATGTCGTAGAGACAGTGAATACATTATTGACAGTGTGTCACATGATATGCTATACGGCGGAAACAGAAGTATACTAGTAAGCACTAGAGCATATTTTGATGACGGTGTTTCTACTATTGTTGGACAAGAGTTTCAAACTGCTGATGCTATTGAACACTTGAGAGATATTAGTGTTAGTATCATTGAAGGTGTTCCAATTGCTGTACAACCTGGAAACGGTGAAACACAAGATTTAAGCGGAACATTTGGCACTTCAACAGAAAGTGAAGTTGCAAATGATCTTTATAATATTTTAATCCTTGCTATTACAGACAGTTTAGGACTAGGTACTACTCCTCAAAATACTGATCCAGATTACAGTTGGATCAGTAGCAGTCTTGTAGAAGCAGCAGATAATGTCCTTACAAATAGCACAACATATCAGCAGCAAGTAATTGATTATATTACTCAAAATATCATTGGCTTTAGATATAATGTAGAAAAGTGTAAAAGAGATACAAACTACATTATTGATGCAGCAGTTTATGATATGATGTATGGTGGTAACAAACAAACTCGCAGAGCAGCAGAAGCTTATTACAGCGGCACAATTTTAAGTGCAGCATCAGAAGGTAATGCAGACCAACAAGATATTACCGAATTTACATATAAGCATCTAGCAAGAGTTTTAAGCGATGTTGCACAAAACATAGATATTACACCTAGTGGTACACCTACATTACTACAAGAAACAGATGGTACAAATGGTAGTGCAGCAGCAGGATTGATTCTAAAAACGCTTGTATCTAAAATTGCCGAAGTTATTGAAACTACTGTAATTGCTGAAACAGGAAACACAGTATATCTTCCTATTGAACAAGATCATAATTATGCAGGTTTAGCATCTATGGCAGACTATGCTGACAGACAATTGATCATGTTTAAAGCACAAGACATTGAAGATGAAGCAATTAGATTATTAAACTTAGAATATGGTGGTGTTGCAGAACTTACATTATTCCCAGGTGTTCTATCAGTAACAAAGGGAACACTAGGTAACATGCAGCGTGTAAGTACTGTGTCAACTTCAGGTCATGCATTTGAATATGTTGGTGCAGGTATTACCTATAACGCACTTCCATTCTTTGGCGGTTCACCGATTGCTGAAAACGAAATTGTCGAGTCTAATACTGGTAAAGTGTTTGCAGGTGGTACTGTTGACCAAATTGGTAACTTTAGAGTTGGTAATTTCTTTGCAGTTAACGCACTTACAGGTGCTATTACACTTAATGCTAACCAAATTGATTTAACAGGTATTGCAAGCATTGGTCCTTTCCAAAGATTTGGTATTCCAGTTGGTGTTGAATTAAAAGAAGTTAGTGACAATACAAATCTTATAGCAAGTACAGGTACAGCAGATATTAATACTGTACCTACACAAAATGCTGTGGTACAATTCCTAAGCAACAACTATCTAAATAAAATCACGGGTGGCACAGTTGAAGGCGATGTTACTTTTGAACTAGACATTGCAGTCGATGGCGGAGACTTGACAACTACTGCAAGTGAGTTTAATCTAGTTAACGATAATGCTAATACCGTTAACTTTGCGGGCGGCGCTGCAAACATTAACATTGGTGATTTGATTGGTACAACAACTATTAATAACAGCCTAGTTGTTAAAGATGATATCAAATTAGGAGAAAATCCTACTACCAATGTTACAACTGATTCATTAACTGTAAACTTACTAAACACAACAGTAACAACAGTTAATGCAATGGGCGAAGCGACTACAATTGTTATTGGTGCAGATACTGGTACTTTGACGATTAACAACGACTTTGTTATTATTGATAGTGACAAGAGTATTCAAGTTCCGGTAGGAGACACAAGTGCTCGTCCGTCTGTACCAGTAATTGGTCAAGTACGCTTTAATACAGACTTACAGTTTTATGAAGGCTACAATGGTGTAAACTGGAGTTCATTAGTTGGTACTATTGATGCTGACCAAGATACATTTATTAGACCAGAAACTGGCCCAGGAACAGACGAAGATACGTTAGAATTTTACGCCGACGGTTCAAAGAGAATGTATTTGAATGCAAGTGAATTGGATGTTGACGAGTCTGTTGATATTACAATTAACAGTGATACACAATCAAGAAGTACTGAAAGCGGAGCAGTTGTTGTTACAGGCGGCATGGGTATAGGTGGCAACTTATATGTCGGCGGCACAATAGGCGGTGATATTCAAATTGGTCATTTAGGAACAAGCACACTTACAATTAGAGGCGAAACTGTTTATGCTCCAGATACAATTAGACTTATTACAGATGCACCTGATAGCGCAGCAGATGATATTGTATATCCGTTAACACTTGCACACCATACTACCACTGGTGCAATTACTTCTGGTGCTGGTACTGGTATGAAGTTCGAGTTAGAAACATTCCTAAACAACTTTGAAACAGCAGCACAAGTTGATGTTGTTAGCACAGATGTAACAGGCGGTGGTGAAGACTTTGATATGATTATTAGCACCATGCATAATGGATTGCTAACTGAAAAATTTAGAATCAGCGAACTAAATTCAACATTTACAACAAACTTAGTTGTAGATGGTATACTTGATGCGGCAGGATTTACTGGTAGTATTTTTGCAGACGATAGTACTGAAATTATTGATGCAGTTAATAATAAAATAACTGTTGTAAACGCTGACATCGGAACGCTTATTTTAACTAGTGATCTTGAAGTACAATATGGTGGTACTGGAGCAAGCACATTTACTGAAAACGGTATACTATATGGAAACACAGCAGATCCTGTACAAGTTACTGATGCCGCAGGCACAGCAGACGCAAGCAACAGTTTCCAAATACTTACAGTAACTAGTGACGCAGATGCTACACCAGTTTGGACAGATACTATAGATGGTGGTACTTTCTAAAAACTACCACTATTAATTTCCTTGATAAATACTTTTAGCAATTTCTATTGCGTTAACATGGGCGTCTATATAGACCTGACCCGTACCTTGATAGGAGATAAGCCTTATGGCAACCAAAATTAGACACAAGCGAAGTGCGGTCGCTGACAAGAAACCTATAGTTTCACAATTAGAGAGCGGCGAACTAGCAATTAACACAGCAGACGGTAAAGTTTTCCTGCTTAGAGATGACAATACTGTTCAAGACATTACAAGAAGAATTTTTTCCAAAGATACAGAACTAGCAGTTAACGAACCTGATGATAGTACATCTGGTACTATTGATATGACAGTCGACGGTGAAAAGAAATTTATTGCTTCTATCAGCGATATGGAATTTCTAGACGATGTTACTATCGACAATGCTAAGGCATTGAAGATGAGAGAAGCAACTGCATCAGGTCTTGATAGTATTAACATAAAAGCACCGACTACTCTTCCTAGTTCATATGATATTGTTTTACCAACAGAAAATGGTATCGATGGACAGGTTTTACGTCTAACAGGTGATGGTTCTTTAGCATTTGAAAACCCAGATGTTTATGGTGGTAACGTTGTGTATGTGTCTGCAGAACGTGGTAATGATTCTAATGATGGCCTGAACAAACCTGTAAGAACAATTAAACGTGCATGTCAAATTGCTTCTGGTTTAGTTTATAATCCTGATGGTACAACAAATGGTATACGTGTAAACGTTAAAATTGCTGTAGGTGATTACGAGGAACAAAACCCGGTTATTGTTCCAGATAACACAGTTATCAAAGGTGACGGTTTGCGTGGTTGTATTATTCGTCCTGCAAATGCAAACCAAGATATTCTCCGTGTTCGTAACGCTTGTTACTTTGGTGAATTTACATTTAGAGACAAGGTTGATGCTAATTTTGTTCCGTTATGGACAGGTGATTACTGTGTTGCATTTGACGATCCGTCTGATGCAACTGTAGACAGAGTAGGTTACACAAATCTACCTGATACTGCTCCTTTTATTACAACATCACCGTATGTCCAAAACTGTTCAATTCTTTCCTTCCTTGGTCTAAACGGTGCTAAAATTGATGGTGCTAAGATTGTTTCTCCAAACATCGGTTTGATTCCTATCGAACAAGAAAATCCAGTAATTGGCGCTACACCTGAACAAGGTAAGTCGATGGTTGCTAACGCATTTACTATGCTTAGTTTTGGAGGTACAGGCTGGCGACTACTCAATGATGCTTACGCACAGATCGTGTCTTGTTTCCAAATTTTCCTACTCAACGGTGTTTATACACAGTCAGGTGGTTATTGTTCAATTACTAACTCTGCTACAAACTTTGGTTTGTATGCACTACGTTCATCAGGTTATTCACCTAAAGCATTTGTGTTTGACCGTGCTTATGTTACAGCAACAGGTCAAAGTGAAGGCTTACAAACAATTAGTATTGTCGGTTTAAACCGTACTGCACCAGTTGAAGAATTCGTTTTACGCTTTAGAGATCCTGAATATAAAATTGCTTACGATCTTATTCAAGGTGAAACACAAAATATTATTGACGATACTATAACTTACATCACAAACAGTGTTGCAGCAGCAACGCCTGGCGATATATGGTATTTGTTTAATTACGATGAAGCAAAGTGTCGTAGGGATTTAAGTATTATATTAGATGCTGTGAGTAGAGATACATGGGCAACTGCTAACGCTTTGACTAGACAGGCAGCACTTGCATACTATTCACAACGTATCGCAGATAGTTCTAACATTACTATCAGTGGACAAGAAGAACAAACAATTGATGCAATTGAAGAAGCAAGTAGACTAACAGGCATTGTACTTACAGATCTTGATAGTGAGCCTAGAGCATACGTAGATGAACTGTTCGATTTGATAAAAGATGCAATTTCAGATCCAGACAGTATTCCAGCATCGTTTGACGTAAGTTCAGAAGGTGAAATCACAAATCAATTTAAAGATCCGCCCGATGAAGTTTTAATTAATGGTGGATCAGGTGTTTCTGAAGTAACAAATATTTTTACAAAAACATCACACGGACTTGTAAATGGTGAACAAGTTGTATATAGTGCTAACGGAAATCCTCCAATTCAAGGACTTGACGAAGAGCAAACCTATTATGTAAAACTAATCAACCTAAATGAATTTAGTTTGACATTTGATGACAGTTTAGAGTTTGATGTTAATATTATTGCAACATCTAGCGGTACTCACAAATTCCTTACAAACATCAAAGAATTCTTTGTAAAAGAAGTTATTTCAAGTCACACAACATATCAAAAGCTTATTTTACCATCAGGTAGTGAAGGTTATGCATTTGTTCCAGGTAGACAAATTACTGCTACAACAGGCGCAGCAAATAACCGTGCTATTGTATATAGTTGGACACCTAATCTTAGAGAACTTGTAGTTTCAATTGAAGAAGTTGCAGTAGGTGAATCTACACAAAGAGTGCAATTTAGTAATTTAAGTATTATTGATGATGATCATACACCTAGTCCTTTTTCAAATATCGGTGTAAATGAAGTTCAACCATTTAATGGTTATTCAACTGCAACATTTACAATCGAACCTACAGTTGCAGGCGAACTACTAACAAATCTAGTTGCACTTCCTGAGAAAGCAATTTGGTTACATAGACCTTCAATTGTTAACTCATCATCACATACTTGGGAATTTGCAGGGTCAGGTACAGACTATAACGCACTACCACAAAACGGCGGTAACACAAGAACTGAATTTGAACAGTTTGAAGAATTACCAGGACGTTGTTACTCATCAGGTACAAACGAACTTGGTGACTTTAAAGTTGGTGACTTTATTACAGCGTTCAACAGAACTGGTAACATTACATTTAGAAACAAAGTTCAGGTGGACGAACTTGATGCTTTGAGACTAAGTCTTTCTAATGTTGCTATTGAAGAAATTTCAACAAGTGTTAACTTAGGTGACGATGAAATCGGCGGTCCGAGTGATGCAAGACTATCTACACAGTTAGCAACAAGAAGTTTCTTATCAAACAGATTGGGCGGATTTATTGATAAATCTGTGTCAACAGCGGCAGTTCCAGGTGCTATTGTTCAGTTGAATACTAACGGTCAGTTGAACCCAGATTTGATTCCTGCTACAAGACAGTTTACAAGTACAAACACAGATGGATATTTGTCAAGGCTTACACAAGTTGATGAAATTCCAGCAATTGATCTAAAAGCAGGTGATATTGGTACTGAAGAATATGATCAGATTGAATTAACGTTTTCATCACCAATTTCAGCAACTGACGGTGATTTAATTACACAACCGACAACAGGAGCCGTTGGATATGCAAAAGGTGATTATGCTTCATCAACTAACCTACTAGTTGCTAGCTTAGATAATCAATTCAAGCCAGGTGAAGACTCAACAGGTACTGACTTTGATACTACAAACAATATCTTTATTGCGGGTGTTGACTCTGGACAAGCACCATTAACACTTGGTGCAGTATCAGAAATTACCGATAACTTCTTCTTAAAAAGTTCTAACTCTAGTCAGTATCTAGTATTAGATTCAAGTGGTGCGCCTTTCAACTTTACAGTTGAAACAATTACAGATGTTGAAAGAACAAGTAATGTTGCTACAATTACAACAAGCGGCAACCATAATCTATCAATTGGTAATAACGTTGAAGTTGAGTGTGATGATACACTTTACAACGTAAATGGCCTAGTTACAAGTGTACCAAGTTCGACAACCTTTACAATTGCAAATACAGGATCTAATGAAGGCAGTAAATCAGCAACAGGTACAGTAAGGACCATTGTTACTTCTGCGGACGGTAACGCACAAGGTGCAGTTACAGAAACACGTTATGGTATATGTACAAACGTAGATAACGCTAATATCACTGGCGGTAGTGGTTATACACCTACACTAGGTACTCTTGTTTACGAAATGGTAGACTTGCAAGCAAAGACTGGAGTAGGTACAGGAGCAAAAGCAGATGTTACTGTTACAGCAGGACAAATCAGCGATGTTGATTTACGTAGAGGTGGCACAGGCTACGCAGTAGGTGATTTACTTGAATTAAATGCAAGCGATGTAGGCGGCACAGGTAGTGGTTTTGAAATTGAAATTGCTGCTATTGAGGATAGAGCTTATGTAAACATTTTAGGCGGTGAACTTTACGTAGCAAGTGCATCGTCAATTGACTTTATTGAAGACAATGATGCAGTAAGTTCTAAAATTAATATCACACTAGATGATAGCATTGTAAATCAGTTTTTAGCAGGTACCACAGGAGGCGGTGGTAATGTTGACTATACACTCGATAGAATTACAATGACAGCCCATGGGTACACAGACGGTGATCCTATTAGATATAATACATTAGGTAATGTTGCAATCGGCGGACTACTAAATGGTAGTGTGTACTATGCAAAGCGTATTGACGCAGACACTATCGAAGTATACGAAGATTTTAGTTTGTTAAATCAAATTGAATTTTTAACAACTCCTGCTAATAATGCTCATCAATGGACAAGATTTAACGTTAACATTTATGATAACAGTATTATTGTTCCGAACCACGGTTTAACAACTGGTGACGCTATTAGAATAGAAGAAGAAGATGATGGAAGTTCTGGAACTGGACTATTTTCTATAAACGGTGTTCAAGTTGTATCAGGTGCAAGATTCTTTATTGGTTCTGTTACAACTAACAGTGTTACACTACATACACTACGATCAGATGCTTTAAGCAGTATTAACGGACTTGTAACAAATGCTTCAGATATTACTGCAACTGGTACAGGCGATGCGGAGGTTATTCCAAACAATGTGCAAGTTAATGTAGTAATCAATACATCAAGTAGATTGAAAGCAAACTGGAACACTCTTGCTGTTACAAACATTGATGCAAGTAACATTATTTCAGGTACTATATCACCAAGCAGATTAGGTGCAAGCGGTATTGCAAGTAGTGACACATTCTTAAGAGGTGACAGTGCTTATGCTGTTGCAGTTCAAACCCTTACAAAAGCCAGCACAACTGATAATCCAATTACACTTACTGGTCCTAATACCAGTGGCGATTATTATGGTGCAGTAGATATTGGTATTTCAAATGCTGATTATGACCCAGGTGGAACATATTCTACACTAGGTACAAGTAGATTCTTCCAAGCACAATTTGATGTTGACGCTGCTGGGTCAGGCCAAGTGTTTATCAAAGATGGTGTTGTTGATGCAGGTACATTAGACGGTTTAGATAGCAGTTATTTCCTCAATCCTGCTAACCTAACAAGTAATGTACCTGTTAACAGAGGCGGTACTAACCTAAGTACATATGCTGATGGTGATTTAATTTATGCACAAACATCAGGTACACTTAATTCTCTTAATATTGGTAGAGAAGGAAATATACTTGTAGTAGATGGTGGTTATCCTGTGTGGGGTGATGCGGTTGATATCATAGATAGTTTAGATATCGGTGCAGCAGATACAGGTTCTAAGAGTACTGCTACTGGTAAGGTTTACAACGAAAATCTTACAACTGTTGAAATAAGCGGCGAAGCAGATGTAACTAGAATTGGTGCAAGCACAACAACTAGAGCAATCACTTCATTTATTGACGGATATGATGCTGCAACAAGTCAAGTTGTTGCTGTCAACTTAAACGGATTTTCTAGAACAACAAATGAAAACGTAAACAACACAGACGACTTTATTCCGCTTTCTAGCACAGCAACAATTGAAGTTGGTATGGTTGTTACAGGAAGTGCAAGTATACAAGCAAACACAGTAGTATCAGGTGTTGCAGATGATGTTGTATATATTGACAAACCTACAGTAGGTACTATTCCTACAACAACTTCATTAACATTTACTTACACACCAGAAGTGTTAGGTATTAGAGCAGGTGATTTTGTAACTATTGCAAGCAGCGGTGTTGCTTCACTAGATGGTACATGGCCAGTATTAGGGGCAACAATTAATGCAACTTCGTTTACTGTGCAAACAGAATTAAATGTTACAGTAAGTAGTTCAGGCGGCGTTGCAGGTAGTGCAGAAATTAATAATAAACTAATTGTTAAACATCAAAAAGTAATTTTTGGTGATGCAGAAGCAAGTGCAACACCAGCAGATGTTGAGATACACGGCGCAGCAGGTATTGGTACAGATATCGGCGGCGGCGAAATTAAAATTATAGGCGGCCTTGGTACTGGCGCAGGTACAGGTGGTGACTTTGTTGTAGAAACTGGTACAGTTACAACAACAAGCGATTTTATTCAAAGTCCTACAGAAAGATTACGTATTGACACAAGTGGCGTCTTAACTTATACAGGTTATGCAGTATTTACAACAAGTACTGGTTTAAAAATTCCAGTAGGTACAAGTGCTCAACGTCCGGGCGAAACTGGTGTAAGTACAGCAGCAGCACAAGGTCAAATTCGTTATAATACTAGCGATAGTACATTTGAAGGTTACGATGGAAGTAACTGGGGATCACTAGGTGGTGTGAAAGATGTAGACCAAGATACTAAAATTGAAGCAGAAAGTAGTGCTGGTGCAGATAACGATGAACTAGATTTTTACACTGCTGGTACACAGCGTATGCAAGTTGCATCAACTGGTAACTTACTGTTTGGTGACGGTTTAAACAAATTTACAATTGACTTTACAACAGGTGACACTACTATTGACGGTAATTTAACTGTAAACGGAACAACTGTTACACTCAACACAACTACACTAGATGTTGAAGATTTAAACATTACAGTAGCAAAGGGCGCAGCGAATGCTGCCGCAGCAGACGGCGCAGGACTTACTGTAGACGCTGCAAATGCAACATGGACTTATGATGCTACAAACACTAGTTGGGATTCAAGCGAAGACATTAATCTTGTAAGCGGTAAAGCATATTATATCAATGACGTAAGTGTTCTAAATTCTACAACACTAGGTGCAAATATTGTAAACTCAAGTTTAACTGTTGTAGGAACACTTAATACTGGTGCAATAAGTTCAGGCTTTGGTAATATTAACATTGGATCATCAAATCTAACAGCAACAGGAACAGTAAGCCTAGGGGCTACTAGTTTTAATGACAATAACATCACAAATGTTGGTACAATTAGTTTAGATACAATTCAAAAAGATGCAGGTACAGGCATTAATTTTGCAACGAGTACAATTGTAACAGTCAGCGACACAACTGAATCTACACTAGCAACAGACGGTGCTTTAGTTGTAGCAGGCGGTGTTGGTATTGCTAAAAAACTTAGAGTTGGTGGTATTATATACGGTGATGGTAGCGGACTAACAAACTTAAATGCGTCTCAGTTACTAAGTGGTACTATCCCAGATGCAGTGCTTCCTACTTCACAATCAGGCAAAACATTTACAAGTGATATCACAGTAAACGGACACTTAATTGGCGAAGGTGGCGGCAGTAGTGCTACCAACTTCTTTGCAGGAGGCGGTGCTGCTGTAACAACTGGTATTGACTCAGTTGGAGTCGGAGATGGTGTATTTGGTGCTGTATTAACAGGTAATCAAAACACAGGTGTTGGTAAAGATGCTCTTGCATTAGCTACTGCTTCAGCAAATAACACAGCAATGGGTGCATATACCCTTTCACAAATTGATGCAGCAACAGGCGGTAATACAGCAATCGGTGCTGAAAGTATGCAAAACTCAATTACTGCTAATGCAAACGTTGCTATTGGATATAAAGCACTAGAAATTGCAAATGCAAGTAATAACGTAATTATTGGCTACGGCGCAGGTGCAACAATTACAACAGGTAGTAATAACATTGTTATTGGTAAAGATGCTGCACCAACAGCAAACACAACAAACAATGAAATTACATTAGGTAATGCTTCACATGCAAATGTAAGAATACCAGGTGTAGGACTAACTGTTAACACTACAACACTATCATTCAGTGGTACTACAGGCTTTGCAGGTGTTGGTTCTTCACTTACTGCACTTAATGCAAGCCAACTTACAAGCGGAACTGTACCAGATGGTAGAATTTCAAGTTCAAGTGTAACACAACACGAAACTGACATTGATGCTGTAGGTACGCTAAACGCAGGTGCAATTAGTTCCGGGTTTGGTAACATTAATATTGGTACAAGTACATTTACTGGTAACGGTAGTGGATTGACAACACTAAATGCAAGTAACTTGTCAAGTGGTACTGTTGCTGGAGCAAGACTAGGTGGCAACCAGTCAATGAGTGGTATTAAGACGTTCTCAAACACAACTCAAGCAAGTAGCACAACAACTGGTGCTGTAAAAGTAAGTGGTGGTGTTGGTATTGCTAAAAACCTACATGTTGGTGGAACAATTACAGGTAATGGTAGCGGATTAACATCACTAAATGCAAGTAACTTGTCAAGCGGTACAGTACCTAACGCAAGAATTAGTGGTAGTTATACAAGTATCACAGGTACAGGTGCTCTAAATGCAGGTCAAATCACAAGCGGCTTTGGTAACATTAACATTGGTACAAGTACATTTACTGGTAACGGTAGTGGGCTTACAAATGTTAGTGCAGATACGCTAGACGGTATTGATAGTACACAGTTCTTACGTTCAGATGCAAATGATACAGCAAGTGGCGTTATTAGTTTGGTAGGCTCTGGCGCACAAAGACTTGTTATTAGAAACACAACTAACGCAGGCGGCGCAAGAATCGACTTTACTGACCACGCATCAAATACACAGTATGGTAGACTAAACTTTGAACATTCAGACGGTGCTTCAGTTGGTAGTGGATACGGTGCGTCATTTAAGTTCCAAACAACAGAACCAAACCTAATGGTTGCTATCGATGGACCGGGTGACTTCTATGTTAACGGTAATAAAGTATGGCATGCTGGCAATGATGGTGCAGGTTCAGGTCTAGATGCTGATACAGTTGACGGACAAGACATTGGTGATTTTGTTAACGGTGCAGGAGTAGACAACGGTGCTACTACGATTAAAGTTAACGATGCAGACTTTATTGTTCAAGATACTACAGACGGCACAACAAACTATATTTGGAGAGATCATAGTGCAAATACCTTGTATTTAGGTACTGGAAATGCTGTTCCTACATTGAGATCAACATTGAATATGAACTCAAACAATATTACCAACGGTGGTACTATTAGTGGTACGTTTAGTGGTAATGGTGCAAGTATTACTAGTATCAATGCTGGTAACATTACAAGTGGTACATTCCCAGATAGATTTAGTCCTAGTACACGCTATAACATTGGCTTAATTGACGGTTATGGTGGCAACTCATACGATAAGCTCAGGGTTTGGAGTTCGAGTTCATATACAATTGGTATGATAAGTGCTCAAAGTTATGGTTGGCTTAACGACTATGCAATGACATTTACTATGAACGCTGATAATGATAGAGGCTTCCTGTGGAGAGATACAAGCGATGCAGCATCTGATGGTGCTATGTCACTTACTACTGCCGGTAACTTGATGGTTAAAAATGTTATTGGTATCGGTGGTAACACTTCTAACTATATTGCTCCTGCTAATGGACAGAACTATGGTACATTCAGAGCAGAAGGTGTATACGGTACAAGCGGATCATACGCAGGGTGGTCTATTAGAGATGACTGGGTGTTTATGTCAAATGGTGCGGGCGCTTACGGTATCTATAACGATACTAATAACGAGTGGTCTTTATACGGACAACAAAACTCTTACACATACATCTACTATAATGGTGCATGGAAAGCAAGAGCACAAAACGAAGGTTGGTATGTAAACGGTCAATTGCTTGCAACAAGCGAAGTTACAGCATACTACTCAGACGAACGTTTGAAAACATTCACAGGTAAACTAGAAGGCGCCCTTGATAAAGTAAAAGCACTTAATGGTTATCTATATGTTGAAAACGAAACTGCTAAGAAGTACGGATACAACAATGACAATACACAAGTAGGTGTTAGTGCTCAAGAAGTACAAAAGGTACTACCAGAAGCAGTTGTTGCTGCACCGTTCGACTTAGACGAAGATGGTAACAGTAAGTCAGGCGAAGACTATCTAACAGTTAAGTATGAGCGTATGGTTCCGTTGCTAATCGAAGCAGTAAAAGAAGCAGATGACAAAATTGAAGCGCAGGCTGCTGAGATTGCTGAACTTAAAGCAATGGTGCAAAAATTAATTGAAAAAAATTAAAAAAAGTTCTTGACAAAGATTCTATTTGCAGTTAGTATATATTATATTAACTGTAGATAGGATCACTTATGGCATTACCTCCAACAGGATCACAAATTACTATGAGTCAAATTAGAAACTATTTTGGCTCTTCAACAACCCCAATTACAATGAGTTTTTTGGGTAGCTACTTGGGTATCTCAAGTGGTACAACAATTCCTATGAGTTCAACATTTGGCGGTTTAGGAACTCCAGGAGTATAACTAGCAAAGTAAAGGAGCAGACGTATGCTAACACGTTATCAAATTGAAAATATCGAACTTGCAAATGAATACAGCAAGGCCCGTAAACTAACTAAACTTTCATCTCTTGAAGTAGATGAAAGTATTCTAACAGAAATCAAAGACGCTATTCTTGACGGTGAAAAAGAAACTGTAGTAATGGCGCGAGCAGCAGATGATGATAGAGAACATTGGATTCGTGCTATCGGTAAAAAGGCCGCTGCTGATCTACTAACACTTGGTAAGGTTCAGCCTGAAACAATGCTTGAAATGGGCAACCTTCCATCCGAAGATTTCCGCGAAGCAGTAAAAGTAGCAACTGGTACTGCAAGACAGTGGAATAATGATACTGTGGCTGCAGAGCAAGAATTAAACACAGACACAGTTGATGATTCTCTAGTTTAAGATGAGAATCGCGATTTGTATTCCAGCACGGGATACAGTTCACACAGGATTTGCTTTATGTTTAGCAAATCTCACAGCACGTCTGCAACAAGACGGAATAGAATTTGATGTTCTATTCAATCTTGGCAGTGTGATTGCCAACCAAAGAAACACGCTAGTTTGGGATGCCTTTGCCAAAGGGGCATCCCACATACTTTGGTTAGATAGCGATATGCACATACCATCAAATGTTGTCGATGTGTTCCTTAAACATAAAAAAGATATTGTTGCTGCAACATACAGCACACGAGTCAAACCTCAACGTAGTGTTGCGTTTACTGATCAATACAACTTAGATAGTAGACTAACAGAGTCAAAAGGTTTGCATGAAGTTTTTGCAGTAGGTCTTGGGTGTATGTTAGTTGATAGAGATGTGTATCGTGTATTAGATTCACCTTGGTTTAACTATACATGGAACGACGACACACATGACCTTAGCGGTGAAGATATTCACTTTTGTAAGTTAGCCAGAGATAATGGTTATAAAATATATGTAGATGCTGATATAAGTGAAAAAGTTGCACACTTCGGCACTAAGGCATATATGTTAAAGGAAACAAATGAATTCAGTTAGTAGATTTGAAAGATTTAGTAAAAACATCTATAACGGACAAGACGTCCTAAAAAACCACATTTTTCAATGTTATCCAATACTACATACAGACGATGTAGAAGATTATGAACAAGTAAAAGATTATGCAGAAGTTGCTGATTATGTTTGGCTTGTTGATAAGTCAATTAAAGTATTAGATACATTTCCTTGGCATTTTAGACCAAGTGCTGAACAAAGTAACGGTATTCACTTATTTCCTTACGTAAGAAAAAAAAGTAGACATCCTAAAAGTTGGAATAAAGTACAACTAGTTCCAACAAAGTTTGATGCAAAAAAGAAATATACACACAGCAATATTTGTGGCGTATATGATCCATATTATGGCAAAGAAAAATTTGATATATTTTTCTTAGGTAGCCGTAAAGATAGCGAATACAAAAAATTAAAAGAAAAATATAATATACAAATTGTTGACACTTATAGTCAAGCACAAGAACTAACCTCAACTGATATGTTTTGGTTAATACCAAATGATGTTAATGTATCAGAAAACTTTGACTTTTCTTTTGAACCAGACGAATGGAGTTACAAATATAATCATGTGTTCGGAAATGGAAAAAGAAATCAATTTGATGGCATATTTTTGTGTAACAAATTTTATAATCCCTCAGATAGAGAGATTGACTATAGATTTTTAGTTAACAAAAAAGAAGTACGTATGATTGCAAGTACACCAAAGCAGTATGACTTTTTTGAAATTGATAATTATAATGAATATAAAACTGCACTTGAATCATCTACAACAGAAATGTTTTGGATGAGCAGTAAAAATATAAAAGTTAACATCGATCTTGACTTTTATATTCCACATCATGAAAAAGATCTTAAAAACAAAACACATGCATTTTTGCATAGCAATAACAAGTACAACGGATTATTTTTGTGTTCTAAAAACAAAATACTTTCAGAAAAGGAAGTTACTTACAGATTTCCTGTAGAACGTATTGAGCATGATATTGTAGCAACTGGTCCAGTAATTTATGATAGATTCTATATTGATTCATATGAAGAATACGAATATGCATTGAATAATTCTAAAACAGAAATGTTTTGGATGGATAGTAGAAACATTAGTAGCAATATACCGGAGATATATTTTGACTTTGAAAACGAGTATGATAGACAGACAAACCATGCCTTTATACATGATGCTGATGGAAGGCAATTATACAACGGCTTATTCCTTTGTTCAACGAAAAAACCTCTTAACAAAAAAGAAATCGAACACAGACACATTATTGAAAGAAAAGAATGGAAAGTCATTGGCTCAACACAAGTAGAATATGAAAAATTTTATATTGACACTTACGGTGAATATCTAAATGCATTAGAACAAAGCAAGACAGAAATGTTTTGGGCATTAAGTAGAAATGTAAAGATAAAGAAAAACTTCAAATTTGACAAGTATTTCACACACGACAATGCTTTTGATAGAAAAATTAATCATGCGTTTTTACACGATGTTGACGGTGAAAAACTTTATAGTGGTGTATTTTTATGTAGTAAACACTCAAAGATTTCTAAAAAAGAAATAGAATTTAGACATCCAGTAAAACGCAAAGAATGGAATGAAATTGCAAGTACAAAAACTAGATATGACGTATTTGATATCGGATCTTATGATGATTATTTAGATGCAATGCAAAAATCTAAAACAGAGATGTTTTGGGGTAAGTTACAAAATTTAACAATTATCGATGAATCAATTTTTGATTTATATTTTAAACATGACAATACGTTTGATAGAAAAATGAATCATGCGTTTTTACACAAAGTCAACGATAAACTAACTTATGACGGACTATATTTGTTTTCAAAGCATAAGCCTGTAACTAAAAAAGAAATTGATTACAAACATATTGTTGAAAGAAAAGAGTATGAACAAATAGTAACTGGACCTGTTCTTTACAATATTTTTGAAGTAGATAATTATGATGAATACTTAGAGGCACTTAGTAAGTCTACAACAGAAATGTTTTGGATTAAAAGCAGAAATGTTGAAATTAATCCTAACTTTAAGTTTGATCTGTTCTTTGATGACAGAGATGATGAATTTGAATACGAAAGAAACGAAAATCATGTCTTTGTACACAAAGTAGGAGATAAAGAATATTATAACGGTGTGTTCTTGATGAGCAAAAACAAACCTGTAAGCAAAAAAGAAATTGAACACAGACATCTTGTTACTAGAAAAGAATGGAATACGGTTGCAAGCGGACCAGTAGAATACGACAGATTTATTGTTGATACATACGAAGATTATTTAAAAGCACTAGACGAATCTAAAACAGAAATGTTTTGGGCTATTTCGTCAAACGTCGATACAAGTAATTTTGACTTTGATGTTTACTTTACACATGATAATGAGTATGATAGAAGTACATCTCATTCGTTTATACATGAAGTTGAGGGTAAGCAATACCATAATGGTATTTTCTTACTGCCAAAAAATGTTTCAAGAGATAAGGTTAATTAATTCAAACACAGTTTGTAATTTGTTTTGGTTAGTTTTACTACGTAGAGTATTGGCCAAGCCTTGGTGTAAAGGCTTAGGCCATTTTCCAAATTGTACCCATGCATATCCATCATGTTCATTATTTAAAATAGGCAAAAATTCATCTTCAACTACACAAAGATAAGTATGGAAATGAAAATGTTCGTCATTGCTTACAAAAGTTTCTAGAGGAATAGTTTTCTTTATTTTTGGAATAAATCCTATTTCTTCTTCTATTTCTCTCTTCAAACCTTCCCATGCGGTTTCGTTTTCTTCATTAGTGCCGCCTACAAGACCCCATACTGCATTTTTCTTTGCTGTTCTATGTAAAGTTAAAAATCTTTTAGTGGAGAGGGTATAAAATAATGCACCACTACATATTATCTTTTTCATAAAAATAATTAGCCGTCTAAGAATAGCATCCAGTTACCTCCTGAATACTCACCTTCCCAACTCTTAATCCAATCAGATCCTGTCCATTTGTATTGGACACCTGTATTAAGATTTTTAATATGTGTTATATCAGTTGTTGCACTAGCGTCAAATATAACTTGCCATTCTGTGCCAGTCCATTCAATAATATCGTTTGCTTCTGCAACAGGATCACTTGTGTCTGTATTTTTCCATGCATCGGGTCCGTCGTATCCTGCTTCACCAACTTGATTACTTGGATTAATATTGCTTACTACTAACACTCTAAGTCCTGGTGTTTTATATGAACTTGGATTCCATTTTGAAGGCTCTATAACATAATCAATACTTGTATAACTTGCAGGATTTCTAGCAGGCCCTGTTATTACATCATTGCTAGGCAATGTATCTGAATCCCATGTAATACTAATAATTCTTTCATCGAGCGGATTTAGAGCAAATGTACCAATAATAAAATTATCAGATCCTTCAGTTCGCATTCTAATTTGGCTTAACCCTGCTGTATATGTTCCTGGATATGCTTCTAATAATACTCTCCAGTTAGTTGTTCCTACTTCACGATTATAAACAATACGTGCTTGTGTACCTTCAACATACAATCCATAATCTTTAAATGTTGTACTTTGTGTAACTCTTTCATTCAATAGTGGATCTACCGATCTTTGTGTTTCAATATCAACTTCGCCTGAAGCATCTGTTGATTGTGTAGTTTGTTCTATAGGATGTAATGAATCTTCATATGCACCAAGTTCTGCTTCACTATTACCCAAATCAATATCACCACTTTCTTCATTAAATATGTTTGCAATGATATTTGTAATAACGCCTAAACGTTTAACTTTTGCAGGAGCACTTAGATAGATAGGAGTAGAAAAACCTAAAGTTGCAATATCTATCTCACTATCAACACCTACAGGTACATTCCTGTTACTAAAGTTTACTAATTCTAAGTTTACTACGCTTAAACTTGTCCAATCAACAAAATTGTCTGTTGTTTGAATTTCTAAACTAGGATTGAATAATGTTAAAATTTGCTCCATAATTTGCAACTTCATTTCTGTATTTGTTGCCCATATATCAGCATTTACACTTAATGTGTATGGAGCAGGATGTAGTCTTTCAACTGTATAGTTTTTGCCTTGTTCGTTTAGGTATTCTTGTCCATCGGAATCATATGCACGTTCTCTAATATTAACTTTGTTAACATAACTTGCATCGCTTAATCTTTGTCTATCTAATTCGATTCCTGTAATATAAACTGCCATTCGTGGCGCACTAGGAACCTTATTTTCACTATTGTCACGTATAATGCTCGCAACTTGTCTTGTCAAATCACCATATGTTACAGGTATTTGACGTAATTGACCATCACCGTCTTGGTAACTAAAATTACTTAATAAGCGTATAATCTGTGTTAGATATCTACGTATTTGTCCGTCATAAAAAAACTGCATCAGTTATCCGTCTTTATCTTTAATGCTTTTGATAGTGATTGTCTTTCTTCAACAACTTCACCGCCAATAGTGCTTGTGTTTGTGTTATTAATGAACGTACCTTTCTGATGCGCTCTTGTTGATGTGTTAGTTAGTGTTTGTCTTACGTTATCTTCAACTTTCACCCATCTTCTCCCATCATATCTAAATAGTCTATTTGGAAAAAAGTCTGTTCTCAAAAAGTAATCTCCTGATGCACTTGCGTCAGGAAATGATAACCCACTACCAAAAGGCGAACCATTTGGTGCAAGTCCGTCTCCTATTAGATAGCCGTCATAACCATCACGTATAGGAGTATCTAAGATAGAATCTGAAAGTTCACTGCCACTTGCATCTATTTCTGTTGAATCTGCTGTCCTCAATGTAGGTACGCCGTCATCATCTACTGCTACTGTAAAAAAGTGACTTGTTTCATATCCTGCGGCTTTTGCATTTGCTTCTGCTTGTTGTACAATAGCATTATTAATATTCATTTCAGTTTCAAATGTGCTTAGTACATCACGTAAAGTATTATCAGCATCATCACCTGCAGGTAAATCCAGTATATCTTTAAACTCTTGTGAATCAAATATTTGTTTTAGTTTAACTCTATATAAATGAGGATACCAAGTCTGTGAAAAACCTTCTGCTGCACGAGTAATTTCATCAACTACATAAAAACGTTTTAGTGCAACACTATAGTCATTTGCAGCATATTCGTCTTTTAAGTGAGGCAGTTCAAATACATCACCTGCCATAATTTTTCTACCAAGTGTTTTTACACTTTCATTTATGTGTATAGTCATAAACAATGTATCATTGCTTAAAAACAATCCAAACTGACTTAGATTAAAATCGTTATCTATTACATTATAAATGCCACGTATTGTGTAGATATCTTGATCGTATTTTCTATCTCTGTTTTCCAAGAACAGCATATCTTGAATGTTAGTCTCTTTAACTGCATCATAACGTGGCTGTTCTGCTGTTGCTTCTTCTTCTGTAGGATTTCTTGGTCCTAGATATTTGTGTACATTCACGTCGGTGCCACCGATGTAAAATTGTTCTCTAATTACATCATCTAAAAATGTATAATCATTTGTTTTATTTGGTCTATATAAGCTTAAGCGTGGCATACATATATTTATCGCAACGAATAAATACAATACGGAGAACTTTTATGGCAGCAAACTACATTGAACAAAAACAAGAAATTTTCGACTATGTAAAAGCCTTTTTAGGTGGCGGTATGGTCGATGTTGAACTTGATCCAATACACTATGAAACTGCTTTAACAAAGGCACTTAGTAGGTATAGACAGCGTGTTGATCATAGTGTAGAAGAAAGTTATGTCACATTAACTTTAGTTGAAGATCAAAATGATTATATTCTTCCAAATGAAATACAAGAAGTAAGACAGTGTTTTAGAAGAAGTGTAGGTAGTAGATCTGCTGGAGGTGATGGCGGAACACTATACGAGCCATTTAATCTTGCATATACTAATACATATTTGTTAGCAAGTTCTGCTGTAGGCGGCCTCGCAACTTACTACATGTTTGCAAGTTATCAAGAATTGGTAGGTAGAATGTTTGGTTCCTTTATAGAATTTACATGGAATAGTCCTACAAAAAAGTTAACAATACTACAACGTCCAAGAGCAGATGAAGAAATTTTGTTGTATTGCTACAATTTCCGTCCTGACTCGCAATTGCTAGAAGACTATCTTTCAAAGCAATGGATCAAAGATTATACATTAGCAGCATGTAAGTATATGTTAGGCGAAGCACGTGAAAAGTTTGCAACAATTGCAGGACCACAAGGTGGTACTAGTTTAAACGGTGCAAGTTTAAAAGCAGAAGCGCAAGCAGAAATGGAAAAACTTGACGCAGAAGCAGCATTAAATGTTGCAGGCGGCACAGGTTATAGTTTTGTTATAGGATAAACTACGCATTTAATATAAATACACTATGCAACAATTTAGCAGCAGTGTAATTCAATTCCTAAACGGTTTAGAATTTTTATACCCTGAAAACGTAACTGTGTCTCAACTTAAAAGGACTTTACATAAATTTCCTGAAGTTGAATATGCAATGGTAGATGCGTATAGTTTAGGACAATTGAAAAGTAAAAAATGGATGGTAGAAAACTTACCCAATGATATGGGTACAGTTTTTATATGTGCAGGCTGGTTTGGCACCCTTGCAGGTATGATGTTTGAATACATTCCTGATAAGTTTGAAAAGATTAGAAGCTTTGATATAGATCCAAGTTGTGCAGATGTTGCTGATAATATTAATCGACCATATGTAATGGATGGCTGGCAATTTAAAGCAAGCACATTAGATATTAGAAAAATGACATATCCTACTACACATGAAACTTTTAGGGCAAACGGTACAAGTTTAGAACTAACTGAAATGCCTAATACAATTATCAATACAAGTTGTGAACATATAGAAGATTTTACGCAATGGTATGACGACATTCCATCAGGCACAATAGTTGCATTACAAAATAATAACTATTACGAACACGAACAGCATATAAATTGTGTTTCTAATTTACAAACATTTGCTGAACAAACACCTATGCACGTTTTTTATGAAGGAGAATTATCTTTAACAAAATATACAAGATTTATGCGGATAGGTATGAAATGAATTTAGATCAGACAATTGAATACACAGGAAAACCTAATAGAAAACATTTTTTAAATTGGTGGATAAAAAAACACAATATTAAAACAATGACCGAAGTAGGTGTAAGAGATGGCAGAACAACATTTCATTTATTAGATAATAATCCCGATCTTGTGATTTACGCAATAGATAAAAGTATTAGAGGGTTTTATAATAAACAAATCCAAGAAAAGTACGGAGATAGGCTAAAACCGTTTGCAGGATTAAGCGATTATTGTGCAAAAAATATTCCTGATAATTCTCAAGATTTAGTTTTTATAGATGCAGATCACAGTTATCCTTGGGTGTGCAGAGACATAAGAGCATATACACCTAAGGTTAAAAAAGGTGGCTGGTTAACTGGTCATGATATTGATTATGCAGGTGTTTATCAAGCAGTAAACGAACTGATAGTAGATTACGATGTTGGTACAAACAATGTTTGGCTTAAACAACTATAGATTGTTATCGTGAACATACATTTGCATTAATGCATAATGTAAAACTTTCATTAAATCTTTACGTGCATCTTCGCGTGTACCTTTTTTGCCATATCTTTGTGCATACTTTAAAACATTACCAATACAAAAGCCTGTTCCGTGTCCGCCATCAACAATAAACTCAGTGGCTTGGAATTTGTCCTTTGCATAATGTTGACCATATGTTGAATCGATATATTTTGCAAATTCTTCAATATATTGGTTTTCGTCAAATTTATAATCTATGCTCATGATGCCTCCTAAGTTATCCTTGATAATAACAAAAAATATTATATTTGTCAAGTATAAAATGCGTGTTTTACCATGTATTTTAGGTATATTTCTATGCATACTGGTAAATATAATATAGCAATAGTGAAATCCCAAAGGAGATTAAAAAAATGGCTTTAACATCACCAGGCGTACAGGTCAGCGTTATAGACGAGAGTTTTTACACTCCTGCTGAACCAGGTACAACACCACTAATTTTTGTGGCAACAAAACAAGATAAATCAAATCCTGCAGGCACAGGTATTGCCCCAGGTACAACAGCAGCAAATGCTGGCAAAGTATATTTGATGAGTTCACAGCGTGAACTATCAGAAACATTCGGCGATCCATTGTTCTACACAGATAACAATGGTGCTTCGATTCATGGGGGCGAGCAAAACGAATATGGTTTACAAGCAGCATACAGTTTCTTAGGCGTAGCAAATAGAGCGTATGTTGTTAGAGCACCAGTAGACATGGATGCAATCACAGCAAGTGCAACAGAAACAGCAGGCAAGCCTGCTAATGGTGCATGGTGGTTTGATACAAATGATTCATTCTACGGTATATTTGAATGGAATGGCGCAGCAGCGACAACAACAGGTGGACAAACTTTTACTAACAGAGTTCCTACTGTAATTACAGATACAACAAAAGTTGTTGATTATGCAGGTGCAGACTACACACCAAAAACATCAGTAGGTGCTGTAGGCGACTATGCATTAGTAGCAGTTACAACTACTAACAAACTATGGTATAAAAATGCAGACGGTACTTGGGTAGAAGTAGGTGGCGCTGCATGGAGAAAAAGTTGGCCAGCAGTAACTGGTACAGCAGCAAATCCAACACTTACAATTGGTCAAGAATTAATTATTCGTGTTGAAGAAGCAAACAGTACTTCAACAGAGCATACAATTACACTTACAGGTACAACTGTTACATCTTTAGTTGGACAAATTAACGTAGATGCAGGACTTGCAAGTGCAGGCGTAACTGCAAAAAATAACAACGGAAGACTTTCACTATATAATGCTGGTGGTACAACTGGCGGCCAAGGCGACTTGATCGATGTTTTTGGTGATGCAGCATTGTTAAGTGCTTTAGGCATAACAGCTGGCGAATATTACTCACCAGAACTAACTATTGCTGCACATACAAGTGTTCCAGAGTATAAAACAAATGACACAGAACCAAGACCAACAGGTTCTATTTGGGTTAAAACAACAACACCTAATTTGGGTGCAAACTGGAGTGTAAAACAGTACAGTTCAGCAACAGATGCTTGGACAACTGTAAATGCTCCAATCTATGCAAATAACCACACAGCAATTTATGAAATGGATACATCAGGTGGCGGTGCTGGTATTGCAGAAGGTTCTATCTATGTACAAAGTAACACAAGCGAAGAAGCTTACGACAACTTAGCAAACTTTAAGATTTATCGTAAGAGTGGAAGCGGTGCGGTTACAATTACATCAACAAAAATTACAGCATCTACGTTCCCAGCAGGCACATATTCATTTACAATGTCAGAAAGTTTATCAGGACAAAACTCAATGGATAGTGCAAAAACAATTTCGTTTACAGCAACAGGTGCAACTGCTGATGCAGATACACTAGCAGGTGATATTAACTCAGCAGGATTTACAAATGTAAGTGCAAACGTAGATTCACAAAACAGAGTTGTAATTTCACATGCACTAGGTGGCGAAATTCGTATTGTTGATACAGATGGTATTGTTGATAATGCATATACAGTGTTTGATTCAACAGATCCTACAACTACTACAAACTTCTATTACACACCGGGTACTGACTCAAGCACATCACCTAAGCAATATATTGTTACATGGTGGAAAACATTATCATACACTGCTTCAGAAGGTGCACCTACAAGTACACCAGCAGATGGTGCGCTATGGTATAGCAGCGTAGTAGATGAAGTAGATATGATGATTCATAATGGTACATCATGGGTTGGTTATCATAATTTTGATCACACAGGTGGCGGATTAGTCGGTGCAAGTAGCACAAACGATCCAGCAGGACCGATTGTTGCAGCAAGTGCTCCAACAGAACAGTCAGACGGAAGTGCGCTAGTTGTTGGCGATCTTTGGATTTCAACAGCAGACTTAGAAAACTATCCACAAGTTTACAGATGGACAGCAGCAGGTGTTTGGGCATTACTAGACAGCACAGATCAAACAACTGAAAATGGTGTACTATTTGCAGATGCACGTTATAACACAGCAGGCGCAAACAGTGACGAAGCAGGTGATATTGCAGATCTACTAGTAAGCAACTATTTAGATCCAGATGCTCCAGATCCAGCACTATATCCAAAAGGTATGTTGCTATGGAATACACGTAGAAGTGGATTCAACGTAAAAGAATTCAAGCGTGATCATATTGATATCAATGCTGAAAATGGTCGTAATGGCGACGAATCAATGGCAGGCTACTATGCTAACCGTTGGGTAACAAAATCAGCAAACAACGAAGATGGTTCAGGATCATTTGGACGCAAAGCACAGCGTAAAATTGTTGTACAAGCGTTACAAGCAGAAATGAACAGCAACCAAGATATCCGCGATGATGAATCAAGAATCTTTAACTTGATTTCAACTCCAGGTTATCCGGAACTAATTGGTGAAATGGTAACACTAAACAACGATCGTGGATTAACAGCGTTTGTTGTAGGTGATACTCCGATGAGACTAACACCTGATAGCACATCATTAACAAACTGGGCAAACAACATTGCAGGCGCAGTAGAAGATAATGATGACGGTGCAGTTACAAGTGATGAATACTTAGGCATGTACTATCCAGCAGGATTTACAAGTGACAATGCAGGTAACAATATTGTTGTTCCAGCATCGCACATGGCACTAAGAACTATTGCACTTAACGACCAAGTTGCATTCCCCTGGTTTGCTCCAGCAGGTACAAGACGTGGTAGTGTAACTAATGCAACAGCATCAGGTTACATTGATAGTGAAGGAGAATTTACTAGTGTTGCACTAAACGAAGGACAAAGAGATACACTATATTCTAAGAATATTAACCCAATTTCGTTTATTAACGGAGCAGGACTTGTTATCTTTGGACAGAAAACTCGTGCAGCAAATGCAAGTTCACTAGATAGAGTAAATGTTGCTAGACTTGTAGTTTACTTACGTAGTCAACTTAAAACACTTGCTAAACCTTTCGTCTTTGAACCAAATGATAAGATTACAAGAGATAGCATTAAAGGACAAGTTGAAAGTCTACTAATTGAACTTACATCATTGAGAGCAATTTTTGACTATCTAGTTGTATGTGATGAAACAAACAATACTCCAACAAGAATTGATAAAAACGAACTATATGTGGACGTTGCTATCGAACCAGTTAAGAGTGTTGAGTTTATTTACATTCCACTACGTCTTAAAAACACAGGAGAAATTGCAAGTTTATAATCACTGAATTTAGGGTCAGCGAAAGTTGACCCTAAACTGATAAATACTTGTGAATAGGAGAAATATTAAATGGCAATCTCATCATTAACAAAATTAAGTGTTCCATTAGCAAGCGACCAGAGTGCAACATCTGAAGGCTTGTTAATGCCAAAACTACAATACCGTTTTAGAGTAAACTTTATTAACTTTGGCGTTACTGCATCAACTACTGAATTAACCAAACAAGTTATCGATGCTGCAAGACCGAACTTGACGTTCGAAAACATGCCAATTCCGGTATACAATTCAACTGTACATTTGGCAGGTAAACACACATGGAACCCAATTACAATTACATTACGTGAAGATGTAAACAACAGTGTGCAAAAACTAGTTGGCGAACAACTTCAGAAACAATTTGACTTTATTAATCAAGCAAGTGCTGCATCTGGTATTGATTATAAGTTCCAAACTAACATTGAAATTTTAGATGGCGGTAATGGAGCAGCAGAAGCAGGTGTGTTAGAAACTTGGGAAATTTATGGTTGCTACTTAACAGAAGTCAACTATAATTCCTTAGCATATGCAAACAGTGAACCAGTACAAACATCAGTTACAATACAGTATGATAATGCTGTACAAACACCAAATGGTGAAGGAGTAGGAGCAGCAGTTCCTAGAACAATTGGAACTGGTACAACTGGTTAATAGCAAATAAGAGATTGCTTTAGAAAAGGGAACTTCGGTTCCCTTTTTTATTATCCACACACTTTACATAAACGATAAATACAGTATGGCGTTCACAGGATTTTTTGATAATATTAAAAGCTATAATGGTCCTAAAGGTAATTTAGGCGATTATGATCATGCATCTAGAGTATTCCGCTCTAACAATATGCGTCTTGCTCCTAAGCACAAGTTTCTCTATCATGTAGTTTTGAATATAAACCCAGATGTTAGACCAGACACGCTCATTGATAATTTTACACAAGAAGACATTCATATTTTAGCAAAAAGTGCAGAACTGCCAAAATATAGACCACAAGTAGAAGTTTTAAATCAGTATAATAGAAAAAAACTTTTACAAACAAGAATAGATTATCAGCCAGTAAGAATTGAATTTCATGATGATAATGCAGGGCTAACAACATTGTTGTGGGAAGCATATTTTAGATATTATTATGCAGACGGCGATCATCAAAAACAAAGTGCTTCAGCAGCACCAGATATTGCTCCAGACGAAAGATATAGAAGAAGTGCATTTGGATCTAATAATACATATTTTCAAAACTTTAATTACAGATATGGTTTAGATAAACCAAATAAAATGTATCAATTTTTTGATTCTATTCAAATTTTCCAATTGCATCCTTTGAATAAAAAAACACACTATACATGCTTTACACTAATTAATCCATTAGTAGAAGATTTCCAACACGATAATGTGCAATCAGAAGGAAGTGAATTTTCAACTAATTCAATGACAGTAGCATACGAAACAGTTCATTACGAAAGAGGAGAACTATTAGAAGGTGTAGCACCTACATCTTTTGGAGATCAAAGACACTATGATACTAGACCAAGTCCTATACAAGAAGGAGGCAGTAGTTTTGGCACCAGTAGAGTTACAACTACACCGTTTGGAAGTGTGTCTCCGCAAAAAGGAAGAACTAATTCTATAGAAGCATTTGCACAAAATTTTATAAAAACATCTGCTTCTAAATTTTTAGGAGATAAATTAAATCTAGATAGATTAGGTTTACAACCTATTGTAAATCAAGGACTTACATCTAGAGGAATAAATCAGCAAGGTCAAGGTGGTATTAATTGGGCAGATATAAAAGCAGCAGGAGCAGAACAAAGATCTGCACAACAAAGAACCGATTTAACAGATAATTTACCTGCTAACTCAAGACCCTTTAAGGGCAGTTACGATAACAAAAATGAAAAATTAGTAAATGTAAACGGAAAAACTTATGTTGTTCCTAGACAGGAATCTGCATAATGTCTACTTATGAAAACATAACAGTAGTAAATGATAGTAATTTAGACACAAGAAGAACTTTTAATTCATTCTTTGATAGATCACTTCATTATAATGCGGCAGATATCGATGCAGTAGTAGGATTTTTTGTCAAAAGAGGATTTGAAGAAGTTGCTTCTATAAGCATAGCATCAGTCATACTTTCACAAGCAAAAGCAGATGGAATACCTGTTTTTGATTTATTAGATACTTTAAAAGGCTATGATAAAGTACAATTAACAAATTTAGTAGCAGTCATATTAAATAACAGTAGAAGTTCTATAACAAAATTAGGATTCAAAGCAGATGTAGACGTAACAAATAATTTTGAAGCACGAAACGTCGACGGCTTTGATTTTCCATTGTTACCAGAACCAACAGAAGAAACAAGTGGATACATAACTCCGGGATATGTTGCCCCTGGATATGTAGCGTAGGAGAAATACAATGGCAATTACGTTAAGAACAGTCAAAGGATCAACACTTACATTTGACGAATTAGACGGTAACTTTACCGATCTTGATACTCGTATTGTTGCATTAGAAAGCGGTACACTAGCAAGTTTATCAGATGTAGCAAGTGTAACACCGAATGTAGGTGAAGTTTTACAATGGAACGGAGACGAATGGGCACCGGCAGTAGGCGGAACATCTGATGCAGATACGCTAGACGGACAAGACGGATCATACTATTTAGATTGGTTAAATGTAACAGGCGCCCCTGCAATTCCTACAGACATTAACCAATTGGCAGATGCATCTAGTTTATTGTTCAGCGGACAATATAACGATTTGACAGGCGCTCCTGTTGTTCCTTCGGATATCAACCAACTTACCGACCAAGGTGATTTGTTATTTGACGGACTGTATAGCAGTCTTACTGGTGCTCCTACTATTCCTACAGACATAAATCAACTTACTGATGCAGACGTACTGTTATTTGACGGTGCTTATTCTAGTTTAACCGGAAGACCTACTGTTCCTACAAGTATACAAGATTTAAGTGATGTTGCAGGTGATGCAAGTACATCAGCAGTTTCAGGACAAGTTTTAAAATGGAATGGGTTTGAATGGGCAGCAGCAGATGATGCAACATCAGGAGGCGGCGGCTTAGATGCTACTACATTAAACGGACAACCGGGAAGTTATTACATTGATTATACAAACTTTGTAAATGTTCCTGATATTCCTACTGACGTTAATGATTTAACAGACGACAGTAATTTACTTTTCAGTGGATCGTACAATGATCTAACAGACCAGCCTGTAGTTCCTGACATTGCAAATTTTGAATTTTCTGCAAACACAATTGATACAGACGACTCTAGTCAAATTGTTGTTGTTCCTAGTGTAAACTTCCAAAGCGGAATATATGTCGATGATGTTGTAAACTGTGCAGATTTAGAAATTCAAGGTACTGGACCATTCTATCTTAGAGCAGGTAATGATCTTATTTTAGAAGCTACAAATAGAACACAAGTAACTTCTCCGTTGAATTTAAATAATGTTACTACCACAGAAAGAAATGCATTATTACCAACAGATGGTGATTTAATTTATAATACGTCTACACAAGCAGTAGAAGTGTATGATGGACTTTCATGGGTAGCACTAGGTGCATCAGGCGGCGGCTTAACTGATATTGTACAAGATACAAGTCCACAATTAGGTGGCACACTAGATGCCAACCTAAACGATATTGACATGGGTACAAACACAATTACTGATGCAAAAGTAGGTCAGTGGGACACTGCGGTTAGTTGGGGAGATCACAGCACAGGAGGATATGTTAGTGCATCATCTCCAACTGTAACAAATGACATTACTATGGATGGTGCTGTAATTAAACATATTTTTGATGTACAAGACAACGGCCTTAATACAGCATTTACAGTTAGTGACACTGGAAATAATTGGTTTCCGATAGCAGAAGATAATCCTGTATTATATCTAAGACGTGGTGAAAGATATGATTTTGCAGTAGATGCAACAGGACATCCATTTGATATTAGAGTAAGCAACGGCGGTGCACAATATAACACAGGTGTTACTAACAACGGTGCAGCAGTAGGAACTGTTAGTTTTACAGTTCCAATGAGTGCTCCTAGCACACTTTACTATCAATGTCAAATCCATTCTGTAATGGGTAACACAATAAACATAGTTTAAGGACATATCATGAGTGAAAAAGAATATATTGTAACACTAAACAAAGGTGTAGATCCTGCTAGTTTTGCAGCAGAAATGACACAAAGTACAGGCTCATCAACTGTTCCTAATAGAAGTGTTGATGTTGCAAATGCAAGATTAGCAAGTAACCGTAATACTCACTATGCTTTGTCTGAAGCAGAAGCAGAAGCACTTAAAAATGATTCTAGAGTAATGGATGTAGCAGTGCCACCTGATCAGGATGATACTTTAGAAATTGGACATTTTGCAACACAAGATGCTAACTGGCAAAAGACAAGTAGCGACACAGGTGATTACACAAACTGGGGATTGTATCGTTGTCATTTTGCAAATAATCCTTATCCTAACACATTGAACGCAACACCTAATTCTACCGAACCGTTTAGATATAGTTTAGATGGATCAGGTGTAGATGTTGTTATTCAAGACAGTGGATTGCAAATGGATCATCCTGAATTTACAGATGAATTTGGCGGGTATAGAACACAAGCAATTGATTGGTATGATGGATTTAGCGGCGGCGGTACACAAAACGCAAATCATTATAGAGATTACAATGGGCATGGCACACACTGTGGAGGTATTGCAGCAGGTAAAACATACGGCTGGGCAAAAGCAGCAGAAATTTATAGTGTAAAGGTTAGTGGCTTGGAAGGTTCAGGCGACAGTGGCACTGGTATCAGTGTCACTGATTGCTTTGATGTTATTAAAGAATGGCATAATGCAAAGCCAGTAAGTCCTACTACTGGAAAGAAAAGACCAACTGTTGTAAATATGAGTTGGGGTTATGGTAGAAGTTATACAAGCGTAAGTGAAATAAACTATAGAGGTGTATCAGAAACAGGCACAGCAATAGCAACAACTGATCAATGGTACGATTTTGGGCTAGTGCCGAATTTGGTAGGACTTAGCACATACCAAACAAATGTACGTATTGCAAGCGTTGACACAGATGTAGAAGAATTAATTGATGCAGGAGTTCATGTTTGTATTGCAGCAGGAAATAGAGCACATAAAGTAGATGTAAGTGGTGGTTTAGATTATGATAATTTTGCTGTGCTTAGTAGCGGTACAACATACTATCATAGAGGAAGTTCACCATACAGTACACGAGCATTAATGACTGGAAACATTGAAGCAGATATGCACAACGATACATTAGAAAGATTAAGATCCTCTTCCGAAAAAGGTCCAGGAGTTGATATCTATGCACCAGGTTCAGACATTATGAGTGCTAGTAGTAATACAAATGAATTTACAACAGGTGCTTATCATCTAAACAGTTCTTTTAGACAAATGAATATAAGCGGTACAAGTATGGCTTCACCACAAGTTTGTGGTGTAATTGCTACTATACTACAGGCAAATCCAGGAGCAACACCTGAACAAATTAGAACATATATTCATAATAACGCACAGACTGGAAAACTTTATACTGATGGTACTACAGATAATTACCAAGACACATCTGGGATCTTAAATGGCCCAAATAGATATCTATTTACACCGTTCAACCTATCTATTGTAGGACAAATAGGTAGAAGATAATGACCAAGTATGCTCAGGGTAAATTCAGACCAAAAAACCCTGACAAATATATAGGCGGTAGTATGCCTACATATCGTAGCAGTTGGGAATTTCACTTTATGAAGTTTTGTGACGAGAATCCAAGTATATACAAGTGGGCCAGTGAAGCGATTAAGATTCCTTATAGAAATCCTTTTACTGGCAAACAAACAATTTATGTACCTGACTTTTTTATACACTATGTAGATCAAAATGGTAAACAAAAAACTGAAGTAATAGAAATAAAGCCTGAAATGCATACATTAAAAGAAAAGACAGGACGTAACAGAAGAAATCAATTGCATTGGGCATTGAATCAAGTAAAATGGGAAGCGGCTAGAAACTGGTGTAAATCTAAAGGTATTGCTTTTAGAATCATAACTGAAAAAGATATGTTCCACACAGGCGGGCGCTAAATATTATATGAGTAAAAAACTAGAAGATCTTTTAAACTTGCCAGATTCAAAAGAAATAATCAAAGAGCAAGAACGTCAACAAAGAAAAGAAGATAAGCAAGCACTTGTACAACAAGAGCAAACTTTTCGAGACATAGAAGAATTTGATAAGATAGCAAGTGCATTACCCGCTGTAAAAGGACTAGGGGAAATGGCAGATACTGAACTTAATGAGGTTGCTGATAAAGCAATGCAAGCATATGAAGATCTAATGGATTTAGGTATGAATGTTGAGTCACGTTATTCTGGTAGAGTATTTGAAGTTGCAGGCACAATGCTTAAAACAAACCTAGATGCAAAGACTGCTAAAATTGATAAAAAATTAAAAATGATAGAATTGCAACTTAAGAAACAAAAACTAGATAGCGATACTATCGACCATGGATTTACAGAAGGTGACGGCTATGTTGTAACTGACAGAAATAGCCTACTAGAAAAGTTAAAAGGCATGGATAAGGATAAATAATACTAGTAACAGGATCCATTACTATGAAACAATTTAAAGAATATTTAACAGAAGCCAAGAAAACCTATCCTTTTAAAATAGGAGTAGCAGGTGATTTGGCTGACGATTTTGAATCTCAAATGAAAGCGTGTTTAGGAAAATTTGAAGTAGCAAATTGCAGTTCAGGTAAAAAAACACCTATTCAAGAACGTCCATTAGATTTCCCACAACTAGAAAATATGGAAGTAACTTATTGGGAGTGTGAATTAGGCTACCCAACTACTACTTTAATATTACAGGAATATATTGAACAATGCTGTGCATGTCAGCCAGGATACGTAATTGTACGCAGTCCAGGAGAAGCACAAGAAGCATATCAAGAACAAGTAGAAGAAAAAACATATGAGCCTATGCTAACTACAGAAGAATTAGAAGGCGAATCTGCACAAGATCAAGTAGGCGAAAAAAGAATAATGGATCTTTTAAAAGAATTAGAAACTGCTCGTAAAGAAAAACAAGAAGGTAATGCACACAAAGCAGAACCAGTTAAAGAAGAGCCACAAAACACAGAAAGTGTTATAGGAGGTTAATATGGCTGATCAAAATATGCTGAACATTTTACAAGGTTTTGACAGTGTTGAAAAGAAAGAAAACTTAAACGAGTCATTTGTTGTAGAATGTCCACCAGACATGGCTGAAGCAGAAGGCCCGCTTACTATTAATATTTCAGGCGATACAGATTCGATGGCACAAGTAATGCAAGCACTAGCAGGCATTAAAGGTGGATCAATGCGTATGCCAGCAGCAATGGATGATGATCCGACCATTCCGGGTATCGACGATGTGCCAGGAGACATGGATCTAAAAGCAGGATTGTTGGGCAAATTAGGTGGTGCAGCAGTTGGTGGACTAGCAGGCGGCGCATTAGGCGGCGTACCTGGTGCAGCATTAGGAGCATTGGGCGGCGCAGCAGCAGGTGACGAGATTACTGATGTTGATTATGACGATCCAAGCATTCCAGGAAGAGATGGAGATCCAGATGATCAAGATCTTGCAGCAGGTGCAATTTCAGACTTTGCAAAAGGCGTAATGGACAAAGGTGCTGAAATCGGTAGCAATGTTGGAAAATCAGTAGGCCAAGCAGCAGGCGCAGCATATGGTGCTACAAAAGCAGGTCCAATGGGCGGCGCAGCAGGTGCATCAATGGGTGCCACAAAAGGTGCAGAAATTGGTGCAAAAATTGGTAAGTATGCTCCAGCAGCGGCAGCAGCAGGTGCCGGTGCAGCAGGTGCAGCAGCATTAATGAAAAAAGACAAAGATGAAGAATCAGTTGAAGAATGGGAAAACACTCCAGCAGGTTCGGAAGGTGAAGAATCATATATGGATACAAAGTATATGACAAAGTCACTATCACATGGCTTAAACAGAGCCAAAAAAATGTATAAGCCGGCAGCAGGAGGAGATAATCCAATGGCAACAGAAATGAAAGCCAGACTATTAGCAGCATTAAATGAAAAGAAAAACAAACTTGATCCAGTAGGTAAAGAAGACGATGATGTTAACAATGATGGTAAAAAAGACAAAACCGATGACTATCTAAAGAATCGTCGTGAAAAAGTAGCGAAAGCTATTTCTAAAGATAAACCACAGAAAAACGAACAACAAGCATTGAACTTGCTAACAAAACTAGCAGGTCTTTAAACCCCCCAGACATCAATAGCGCCTTAGGGCGCTATTTTTGTGACTAAATATTGTATGAGTAAATCACTTGACGGAGTATTAGTCAAAAAGGCTAATAAGCAAGAAACATTTAACGAAAACCAAATACAGGATCTCATGAATTGCATGGATCCTGATGAAGGATATCTGTACTTTGCAAGACAATTTGCTTACATTCAACATCCTGTAAAAGGCAAATTGTTATTTGAACCCTATGAGTATCAATTGCGCTTAATGCATTCCTATCACAGTTATAGATTTAATATAAACATGATGCCTAGACAAACAGGAAAAACTACTTGTGCTGCTATCTATCTTGCTTGGTATGCAATGTTTAATCCTGATCAAACTATTCTAATTGCTGCACACAAATATACAGGTGCACAAGAAATTATGCAGCGTATTCGTTATGTATATGAATTATGTCCTGATCATATTAGAGCAGGTGTTGTATCCTATAATAAGGGCTCAATAGAATTTGAAAATGGATCACGTATAGTAAGCCAAACAACAACAGGCACTACTGGACGCGGTATGTCTATTTCGTTACTATATTGTGACGAGTTTGCATTTGTGCAACCTAACATTGCAGATGAATTTTGGACTTCAATATCACCTACACTAGCAACAGGTGGTCGTGCTATTATAACAAGCACGCCAAACTCAGACGAAGATACGTTTGCTAATATTTGGAAACTAGCAGAAGATAAATTTGACGAGTTCGGAAACGAAAGCGAAACAGGAAGAAACGGATTTCATAGTTTTCTTGCAAACTGGGACGAGCATCCTGACCGTGATGAAAAATGGAAAGAAGACGAAATTGGACGTATTGGAGAAGAGCGCTTCCGTAGAGAATATGGTTGTGAATTCTTAGTATTTGACGAAACACTTATAGCAAGTTTACATCTTGCAACCATGGAAGGCGTTTCGCCTACAATTAATATGGGGCAAACTCGTTGGTATAAAAAACCTAATGCCAAGTATAATTATGCTATTGCATTAGATCCTTCAATGGGCACAGGAGGTGATAATGCAGCAATACAGATCGTAGAATTACCTACATACGAACAAGTAGGAGAATGGCAACATAATACAACAGGTATTCCTGGACAAATTAGAGTGCTTCGAGATATTTGCACGTACTTAGAAACAGAAAGAAAAACTGATAACGGTATATATTGGAGTGTTGAAAATAACGGATTAGGTGAAGCAGCACTACTTGTTATTGCTGATCTAGGTGAAGAGCAGATACCTGGGTTGTTTATTAGTGAACCTATTAGAAAAGGACATGTTCGTAAATTCCGTAAAGGATTTAATACAACGCACAGTGCAAAAGTTACTGCATGTGCTAGAATGAAAACTATGATAGAAAATAATAAACTTATTGTTCGTAGTAAACCATTTATATCAGAACTAAAAAACTATGTTGCAACAGGAAGCAGTTATCAAGCAAAGCCGGGTCAAACAGATGACTTAGTCAGCAGTATGCTTCTTGCATTACGTATGATAAATGTAATGAAAGATTGGGATGTAAACATTTATAATTCTTTTTCACAAATGGACGGGGCTGGAGAAGAAGATTACGAACCCCCAATGCCTATCTTTATTAGCAGCAACTATTGATAAATAATACTATGCAGAACTTTGACAATATAGCATCTGACCTATTTAATAAAATTAGAGGTCGTTTTCCTAGCGTAACAATTGGCAACGAAAACGGTGAAATAACCAACGAACCTACAGAAGCACGTTTTTTTGATTTTGGTTATTATAATGAAGGACGTGATTTAGGCAAAGTAAGTATCAATTTAGATACTGACGAAGGACTGGTAGTAATTGTAGGCAGAGATATTGTATCAAACGAAGAGCAAAATGTACAAACAGAATGGTATAATTTTCTTAAAGAATTACGTACTTTTGCTAAAAAAAGGCTCATGAAGTTTTCAGTAAGAGACATTAATAAATCAAATCTAAACAAAAGAGATTATGACTTTTTAGCCACAAATCGCAAATCGGAGAATCCCATGTCAGAATCAAGAATGTATGGAACTAACAAAACAAGTTATCAAAAAATAGGTAATGCAAGACTTGCTATTAAACATACAGCACCAATTGAAGAAGGTGAAAATCGTACAAAAAAGATTGGCGCAATCTACATTGAAAGTGCAGATGGAGAAAGATTTAAATATCCTTTTATACATCTAAGCGGTGCAAGAGCAATGGCAAGACATGTTAGTGAAGGTGGTAATGCGTATGATTCGTTTGGCAAATATATCTCCGGTTTGTCAGAAGAATTAAGTAAACTTAATTCATTTAAAAAGTATATGAATCGTTCAAGTGTAATGGCTGAAAGTTTAGCAGGCTACATGGATGTAGTAAGTGAAAGAGTAAACGAAGTTAGAAAAACAATACAAAATTTACAAAAAGAATCACACTATTTACAGGCTAAAGAAAATTTTGTAGAAACAGAAGCAAAAGAAGTTCCGGAAGATATTGCAGATAGCTGGATTGATCAACTTACAATCAAACAGTTCAACGAAGAACTAAAAGATGTATTTCCTTATATCTATAACTTAGTAGGCGAATCAATGAAGCCAGAAGAATTAGGTCCAGATGATTTACTAGGCGAAGAAAGTGCTAGTGTAGAGGCTGAAGAACGTAAGGAAAAAGCAAAACAAGAATCAATCAATGATATGTTAGAAGCAGCAATTAATGCCCTAATGGGACAATTTGCTGAAGGCAATGATGATGATGAAAAAGAAGCATATTCACCAGGCGATGAAAACGAAGAAGGAATGGTAAGCAATTGTTGCGGCGCTCCGATTATGGATGTTTATGACGGGCATGGTAGATGTTCAGATTGTAAAGAAATGGCAAGTGCCGTTCCAGAATCAGATGATATGCCAACAATGACTATTGCTCCGCCCGATCAAGAGCCTATGCAACAAAAACCAAAAACACCAATTGGAGAATTTATTCTAAGTTATTTTGACAGAGAAACAGGCAAATTTCCAAAAGGCGAGACAGCAGTATTAACTGCGGTGCAAAAAGATTACGGCGACGAATATGTCAAACCTGCCGCTAAAATGATTAAAAAAGTAGAGGCTATGGTTGCGCAACGTAAGGCTGAAGAATTAAACAATAGTATGCATCCTGAAACAGACGCAATTAAAGCGTTAGCAGGAGTATAAGATTTTCGAGCAAAGATACTCTTGTTAACGATCCTAACCGAAGGTTAGCAAGACCCTTTGTAGAAACAGTGACAGCGCCTTGGGGCATCCAACCGTCTGCCTAGGTAGACAAGTGGGCCCCGGCGTAGTCCGAGTCCAAAAAAAATAAAAAAAACAGTTGACAAGATAAATAACTTTGTGTAGTATAAAGATAATGTGCTACACATAAAGGCACATAGAACATAGGCATATATAAGGAGGCATTACTATGGCATCATTAGCAGAAATTCGTGCAAAGTTAAAAGAACAAGAAAATCGCTCAAGTGGCACGACATCAGGTGGCGATAACGCAATTTACCCATTTTGGAATATCAAGGAAGGCGATAGTGTAACTATGCGTTTCTTGCCAGACGGCGATGATTCAAATACTTTCTTTTGGAAAGAACGTTTGATGATTAAACTTCCGTTTGCTGGCGTAAAAGGCGAAACAGATTCACGTCCAGTACAGGTACAAGTTCCATGTATGGAAATGTATGGAGAATCATGTCCAATTCTAGCAGAAGTGCGTGGTTGGTTTAAGGATCCAAGTCTAGAAGATATGGGTCGTAAGTATTGGAAGAAACGTTCTTATATCTTCCAAGGATTTGTATCAGATAATCCTTTGAGTGAAGATACTACTCCTAATAATCCAATTCGTAGGTTTATTATTGGTCCACAAATTTTCCAAATTATTAAACAGGCTCTTATGGATCCTGATATGGAAGAACTACCAACGGACTATACTGCTGGTGTAGATTTCCGTCTTAACAAAACTTCAAAAGGTGGTTATGCTGATTATGGCACGTCAACTTGGGCACGTCGCGAACGTCCACTAAGTGATAGTGAAATGAATGCAGTCAATGAACATGGATTGTTTAATCTTAATGACTTCCTGCCTAAAAAACCAGGCGAAGTTGAAGTTAAGGTTTTGACTGAAATGTTTGAAGCAAGTGTAGACGGTGAAGCATACGATGCAGAACGTTGGTCACAATACTTCCGTCCAGCGGGTATGCAAGCACGTACAGGTGATCCTAACGTAAAAGCAAGTCCACAAGCAACTGCGGTAAGTCAAAGTGCTCCGGCACCAGCAGCACCAGCAGCACCAGTTGCTGAAACTGTAACTGACACAGGTTGGCAAGATCCTGCTCCGGCAGCAACGCCAGAACCTGCTCCAGCAGCAGAAGCAGCACCTGCAGAAGAAAGCGGAAGCGCACAGGACATTCTTGCAATGATCCGTGCAAGACAAAACCAATAAAATAGGAGATAAGGATGCAAGTATCTGACAAATTAAAATCTATTGACAATTATTTCAGTGTGAATATTCTAGATAACGGATATTTCATTGAAGTATCAGGTAGAAATCATGAAGATGATTATTCTACAGCCAAAGTAATGTACAATACTGCCGATGAAATGATCGAAGGTGTACGTTCACTTACATCAATGGACTTGAGTGACTAATGGCAATTAAGGCATTTGATCCAAGTAAATTCCGTAAAGATTTAACAAAGTCGATTAGCGGAATGAGTGCAGGTTTTAATGATCCAACTGATTGGATCAGCACAGGAAACTTTGCACTCAACTATTTGATCTCAGGGGACTTCCATAAGGGAGTCCCATTGGGAAAAGTTACTGTTTTCGCCGGTGAGTCTGGCGCAGGCAAATCTTATATCTGTTCGGGTAACATTGTCAAGGCAGCACAAGACCAGGGTATCTTTGTAGTTCTTATTGACTCAGAGAATGCACTTGACGAGTCGTGGTTACAAGCACTTGATGTAGATACTTCAGAAGAAAAACTTCTAAAACTAAACATGTCAATGATCGATGACGTTGCTAAAACTATTAGTACGTTTATGGCAGACTATAAAGATATGTCTGAAGAAGATCGTCCTAAAGTATTGTTTGTTGTTGACTCATTAGGCATGTTACTTACTCCTACTGATATTGATCAGTTTAACAAAGGTGATATGAAAGGTGATATGGGTCGCAAACCTAAGCAACTTACTGCACTTGTTCGTAACACAGTTAATATGATTGGTTCACATAATGTAGGACTTGTTTGTACTAATCATACTTATGCATCGCAAGATATGTTTGATCCAGATGACAAAATCTCAGGTGGTCAAGGATTTATCTATGCATCTTCAATTGTTGTAGCAATGAAAAAACTAAAACTAAAAGAAGATGAAGATGGTAACAAAGTAAGTGATGTACGTGGTATTCGTGCTGGTTGTAAGGTAATGAAAACACGTTACGCTAAACCTTTCGAAGGTGTACAAGTAAAGATTCCATATGAAACAGGTATGAATCCTTACAGCGGACTTGTTGAGTTATTTGAAGCAAAAGGCATGATCGAAAAACAAGGCAATAGATTAAAATATACAACAATAGCAGGCGAAGAATTGTTAGAATATCGTAAAAACTGGAAAGGCGAATTACTCGACAAGGTCATGACGGATTACCTCGAAAAAGAACGTAATGTGGTAAATACCGGCACTACAGAAGAAGTAGATGACCACGAGGAGTTAGTCGAAAATGAATGAAGAGCAGGCATGCGACATTTGGGATGTTTTTAAGATACACTTAGACAAAAAAGAAGTAGAAGCAGCCGCAGAGCGATATGTTGATCTTCTAGTGGACTACGGGTTTGATGATGTGCAATTAGAAGAAATTCTAGGGCATGATAAAATATTAGACAACGCTATCTATTATTTCCTTGAAATGGACGAAGAAGATCATTACGATGAATATGAGGAATAGATATGGGATGGTACTCAGAGGTATCAAGAGATATTTCTAAAATTCCAGACGCAATCTTGTACTTTGAAAAAGAACTACAAGATGCACGTCGAGAATGTAAACTTGTAGGAAATGTTGAAAAGTCAGCAGCGGCTATGCCTGGTATTGTTGAGCATAGATTTAATCAACTTCAAGAAATTGAAGCAATACTCAACTACTTGAATATTGAGCTACGTAGATTGCGTAGCTCATTTTTCAAAAAATATCTTGAAAATTATCAACGTGCTCTATCAAGTCGCGATGTTGAAAAATACGTCGACGGCGAATCTGATGTTGTTGACTACGAAAAAATTATTAATGAATTTGCATTAATGCGTAACAAGTGGTTAGGTGTTTTAAAAGCACTTGATCAAAAACAATGGCAAATCACTAATGTTGTAAAGTTACGTGTAGCAGGTATGGAGGATGCAACACTTTGAAGGCAACTGAATGGTTTTATAAAGAAATTGGTAAAGATATCAAAGATGGATATTTTATTGAAATTGGCGTAATGAACGGCAAAACTCAAAACACTACAAAGGTTTTAGAATTTAAAGGATGGCAAGGTTTACTAATTGAACCCGTTCCTTCAAATGTAAGAGCAATTAAGAAAAATAGAACAACACCAGTTATTCAAGGTGCTGTGTGGAAAGAAGATGGGTATGTTGATATTATCGATGTAGGACTAAGAGGACACACAGGTATAAAAGAAACACATGCTCATCCTGAAAAAGCAATTAAGACAATAAAAGCAAAAAGTTATAAATTTAGTAGTTTGCCTATTCCTAAACATATCAACTACTTGCAAATTGATACAGAAGGTAGTGAACTAGAAATACTAGGTGCGATTGAAGATGATTATACAATAGATTATATTTGTATAGAAGATAATGCAGGTGTACGAAATAATGATAATACGTATCATAATTTTATGACTGATTGGGGATATAAATTAATTTTTTCTGTCGCACAAGATAAAATTTATTGGAAAGGTTAACTGTATCTTTCCAAATCGGCTTGTACCATCATTGTAATTAATTCTTCAAAACTTACACTAGGCTCCCATCCTAGTTTTTCTTTTGCTTTTGTACTATCGCCTTTTAGATAATAAAGTTCTGCAGGTCTTACAAATGCAGGATTTGTTACGATTTTATCTTCCCAATTATCTATTCCAGCAGCACTAAATGCAGCATTGCAGAGTTCTTTAATACTCCAAGTTTTGCCTGTTGAAATTACATAATCTTCTGGTGTATCTTGTTGCATCATCAACCACATTGCTTCAACATAATCACCTGCAAATCCCCAGTCTCTTCTAGGATCTAAATTTCCTAACTCAATTGTATCTTGTAGTCCTGCTTTGATACGAGCAACACCGTCTGTAATTTTACGTGTAACAAATTCTTTACCTCTAATAGGCGATTCATGATTAAACAAAATGCCACTAGTTGCATATAAACTATAACTATCTCTATAGTTTACAACAGCATTGTGTGCAAATACTTTACTAAAACCGTAAGGTGATCTAGGACGCATAGGTGTAAGTTCGTTTTGTGTATGATTTTCTTCATAACTATTTCCATACATTTCGCTTGTGCTTGCTTGATAAAATTTTGTATCTGGTGAATGTTGTCTTAAAGACTCCATAATATACAATGGACCCATAGCATCAACATTTGCTGTATGAATTGGTTCTTGCCAACTTAGTCCTACAAAACTCATTGCAGCAAGATTATACAGTTCGTGTGGTCTAGAAACTTTAATAGCATGATTAACACTGCTAATATCTGTTACATCACCGTGTACAAAGTTAATTTTTCCAGTGATTCCTAAGTAATCGGTGTTTGAATAATTTTGGTTGACTCGTCTACTTGCAAAACCATATACTTCATAGTCTTTTTCTAATAATAATTTTGCTAGATAAGCACCGTCTTGTCCTGTGATGCCTGTTACTAATGCACGTTTTTTCATGTTATGCTCCGAACTTTTAAATACGCAGTTATTTATTTACTAAATATACGTACTTAATTGAATAAGGATTCTCATGCGAACTTTTAGAGTAGTTACATCACAACACGAACCGTACTACAATCAAATTGGAAAAGATTGTATTACTAGTTTTTTAGAATACTGGCCTAAAAATATTTCAATAGAATTATGGGCTGAAGGGTTTGTACCTGACATTGATAATCCTAGATTGATTGTAAAAGATTTTGAAAAGGTTCGTAATGACTTAGATAAATTTTTAGAATTAATATATCCACATGTACCGCATGATCCTAAGGGAAAAGATTTATTTTCTAGATACAAATTTAGTTGGATTAAAGGCCATGTAATTACAGCAGCATTACAAGAATGTGAACAAGATGTTTTTATATGGTTAGATAGTGATGTAATTACTAATAAAAAAATACCTTTAGAGTTTATAGAAAACTTATTACCAGAAGACACACTTTCTGTTGATATTCCAGCAGGCGGCAAAGTAAAAGGAAAAGAAGCAGAAACTGGATTTTTTATGCTTAACATGAAAGATAAAAATACACAACATGTTATTGACTTTTATAAATTGTGTCATAATTCCCTACAGATATTAAAAGTCAGTAGGAGATTGGATACAGGTGTATGGTGGGATGCCATACATACTGCTGAAAAGAAAGGCTCTAAATTGAAACATCTTGCAACAGCAGTTGATAGTATTGTACCTTTTATGCACACAGAATTAAAAGAATATTTAAGACACTGGGTGACTAAAGCTAATAAGAGCAACTATAAAAAAGGCAAAGAAGTTACCATAGAGGAGAAATTATGAAAACAGTAGCATTTGTACCTGCAAAAGGAACTAGTGAAAGAATTGAAAATAAAAATTTACAAGTATTAGACGGAGAGTATTTGTTTAAGCGTAAATTAAGACAGTTATTAGAATGTGAAGAAATAGACGAGGTTTGGCTAGATAGTGAAAGTGAAGAATTACACAGATTAGCAAGAGACTTACCGATTAAACATCACTATAGAGATCCTAACCTAGCAAACAACAAAACTGATGGACATGCAATGTTTGCTAACGAATCAAGAGTTACAGATGCAGATATAGTAGTGCAAGTATTATGTACAGCACCGTTTATAGATAAATCTGTAATTGATCCTGCATTAAGAGATTTAAAGGAAAGTCCTACTACAAGTTTAGTTGCTGTATCTGAGCAAAAATTATACTTATGGGACGATCATCAACCTGCATATGGTAATAGTATTCCTAACAGTGTAGACTTACCAAATCATATTATCGAAGCAATGAGTTTTTATGCTGTAAAAACAAACGGAAATCCTGTTGAAAAACGTTATACAGATAATGTAATGCTATGGCCTGTCACACCTTTACAACTTGTAGATATCAACAATCAAGAAGATCTTGTATTTGCAAGAGATATTTGTGCAGGACAACGAGCAAAAAAAGTACAACAACTTAAAATGTTAAGCAAAAGTATTAGTAGTTGTTTGTTAAGTGATATTTGCAAAGAAAACGGTATTGATCATTTTTTAAGTAGTGAAATAAAATCTATGAACAACGGTACATTTTTAGGATATGCAAAAACGCTTAAATTAAAAGAATTACCACAAGATCAAAAAGACCCTGCATTACCACATTGGGAAGGTATATTTGACGCCTTAGGAAGTTATGAATTTGTTGCACCAGGTGATGTAATTATAGTTTCCACAGATGTAAAAGACAAAGCATACTTTGGCGATTTAAACGCACACTTTGCATATAGAAGCGGTGCAGTGGGTGTTGTTGTAGATGGCCCCACACGTGATGTAGATAGGGTTACACAAATCGGTTTACCATTGTTTGCACATACAAGAATGCCTGACGATATTAGATACGAAGGTACACTTGAAGAAATGAATATGCCAGTAACTGTTAACGGTGTAAGAGTACGCAACAATGATATTATTTTTGGTGATCCTGACGGTGTTGTGTGCATACCAGCAGAAAAATGGCAGTTTGTTTTTGAAGAAGTAAAAGCAGCACTTAAAAAAGAAATGCTTGTAAAATTTGAAGCAACCTTTGGCTCAGATCCTTTTGATGTACTAAACAATGTCGGACTCTTTTAATACCTATATCATAAACTATAATATGCCAGAGCATACAGATAAAATATATCGTATGCTTTGTAGATCAATGTTAGAAGAAGATATCTATATACTAGATAACGGTTCTGACAAAGAACCCATGCATCCTAAAACTAGAATTCCATTACCAACAAATAGGAAAGTAAGCGGCGCTTATAGAGTAATTTTTGATAGGGAAATAAATCAAAGAAAATCTTTCTTTGTTACTATTACCACTAGTGCAACATTATTAAAACAAAACTATAAAAAAACTATTGTAAAGACTACAAAATCTCTAAAGAAAGAAAAATGGAGTGCAATATATTCTAAAATAGAAAATGTTGATGGTTGGATAGATGTTGCTATACCTGAACAAATAGGCGTTGATAATTTTATTAAAAATCCTATGTTTGCACAGCCTATATTTACTATATGGAATACAAAATATATTAGTGAATTAAAAAGAAAAAAACACGGCTGGTATGATGTTACATATCATCACGGTCAAGGTGCAACTGAAGATATGCGTATGTATAATTTAAATGCAGGTTGGGATGAATTTACTACGCCATTATTAAGTATAGATTGGTATAGAAATAGCACATTTAGAGAAGGTAGAGGCGAGCATACACAAAAAGAATATTTCAAAGCAAATAAAAAAGAATATTTTCAAAGATTTAAAGAAAAATTTGACATGACACATCAGCAAATAAATGATTTTTTACGTAAAAATAGGCGTAAATAGAATATGATTACTTGGCAAGAATTTTGGACACGTGATGATTACATTCACGGAAAGACTGTAAATTTTAATATAGTTGATTCCTATATTAAATTTAAACCTAAATGTATCCTTGATATAGGATGTGGCTTTGCTACTGAATCAAAATTATTTCAAGAAAAATACGGAAGTGAATTATATTTACTAGATGGTGAATTTTCTGAAAGCAATGGCACTAGACAAGTTAGATACGGGTCTGTTGAAAACATGTCTTTTTATAATAAAATTACAGACTTAAAACGTTATTACGATAGTCAAAATATGCAATATAATTTTGTAGATGCAAACAATATTCAAATAGATGAAAATGTAACATTTGATCTTGTTTATAGTTTTTTAAGTTGTGGATTTCATTATCCTGCAAATACATACATGGAAATTGTTAACAAACATACAAATGAAAACAGTTTTATTATTATGGACATACGTAATATAGAATCTCAAGAGAACATACAGATTTTAGACGAAATTGTTGCACAACAAAAAAGTAGAAAATATCGAATACGTTTTGTTTAAAGAAATATAGTATGGCATTATATATACCGAAAAAAGATATTTATTTTTTACACATACCTAAAGCAGGAGGCACCAGTGTAAGAGGATGGATTCAAAATAATATTTCCTTCGATGATGTAGGAGATAAGCATGATACTCTTTTAGATATAGAAAAAAAATATACTGTAAAAGATCATTTTGTTGTTGTAAGGAATCCATATGCAAGAATTCATAGTTGGTTTTATTATCATGTAGGTATAGCAAAAAAATGGAGCCATAAACCTAATAGATGGTCGTACTGGCTAGATTATGAAAGAAAAGGATTCAATTGGTTTATCCAAAATACTAATTGGATGCAAGGTGATATGGGAAAAACCCAAACAGAATTTTTTAATCATAAAGTAAAATTCTTATGTTATTTAGAAAACATTCACGAAGATATAATTCCAGTAAAAAGATACTTGAATATAGAAGCAGATTTGCCTTTAAGTAATAAAAGTAATAAAAAAAGTATATGGCAAAATGATTATGATAAATCTAGTAAAGAAATCGTCAAAGAATATTTTTACAAAGACTTTGATATACTAGGATACAACCAATAAACTTTTTTTAAGTTATATACGTATATAAATACAGTATGGAAAAAATTGTATTAGTAACAGGTGGTTTTGATCCACTACATTCAGGTCATATTGATTATATGAAAGCAGCAAAAGAACTAGGTGATAAGTTATTTGTTGGAATTAATAGTGACGAATGGTTAACACGTAAAAAAGGAAGACCTTTTATGCCGTTTGAAGAACGTGCAGCAATTATAGACGAACTTTCTTTTGTTGATAGAATTGTTGCATTTGATGACAGCGATAACAGTGCATGTGGTGCAATTTTTAAAACTATGGCAACAACTGAAAATTCTAAAATTATATTTGCAAACGGCGGCGATAGAGACAGTGCTACAAATACTCCAGAATGGAAAACATATGGCGATCGAAAAGATGTAGAATTTGTTTGGGGCGTAGGAGGCACAAATAAGAAAAATTCAAGTAGTTGGATTCTTAGTAATTGGGATAAACCAATCACTCAACGTGCATGGGGCACTTATAAGATTTTAGATAAAAACGGCGGCTGGCAAGTAAAAGAACTTGCGTTTGACGTTGGTAAAAGCCTTAGCGATCAAAGACACTTAGTACGCTCAGAGCATTGGCATATTGTACAAGGTACAATAATGATGAGTTTAGAATATCCAAATGGGGATAGAGAAAACAAAACATACTACTCAGGAGACAGTATTGATATCCCTGTAAACACTTGGCACAAAGCCACAAATGTAGGCGATATTACTGCAAAAGTTATCGAAGTATGGATGGGAGACGAACTAACTGAAGATGATATTGAAAGAAGAGATTAATGAAGATATTTGTAGGTTATGATACTAGAGAAGATATTGCATATCAAGTTTGCAAGCATAGTATACTAAGCAAACAGCCAGGAGCGGATGTACGCCCGCTAAAACAGCAAGAATTAAGAGATTCGGGCTGGTATAAAAGAAAGGCAGATAAACTTGCTAGTACAGAATTTACATTTACAAGATTTCTAATCCCTGAACTTACAGATTTTAAAGGCTGGGCACTGTTTATGGATTGCGACATGATCCTTACAACAGACATTAAAGAACTATTCGATCAAGCAGATGACAAATATGCTGTAATGTGTGTAAAGCATGATTACACACCTAAAGAAGGTACAAAGATGGACGGGCAAAAACAAACTATCTATCCACGTAAAAATTGGTCAAGTGTTATGTTGTTCAACTGTTCACATCCTAGTAATGCTACACTTACACAAGACTTAGTAAATGATCCAGAAATTAACGGAGCATACTTACACAGATTTAGTTGGTTAAATGATGAAGAAATTGGAGAATTAGATCATACTTGGAATTATCTTGTTGGTGTTTACGATGACATTGATGTTCCAAAATTAATTCATTATACCGAAGGCGGTCCATGGTTTGAAAATTATCGTAATTGTGAATTTGCCGATCTATGGAAAAACGAATTATACGAGATGATGGATGATATGTCTCTCTAAAAATAAAACTGATCAATTTATTAATTTATTTGCAAAGGGATCTGGATTAGATATTGTTACATCACCCGGAACAAAGGGAGATATTATATTTAGATCTATGGCAAAAAGAAAATTAATAAAAGAATGTTGGGAAACAGGTAGACAGTTTTATTACATGGATAGTGGGTATATAGGAAATTATAAATCTCCAGGCAATCCATTAGGTTGGAAAGTTTGGCATAGAATTGTAAAAAACGACTTACAGCACAAGCATATTATAGATAGACCTGATGATAGATGGCGAAGACTAGGGCAAGAAATACATAAACCTAAAAAAGGCAAACATATATTGTTAGTAACACCAAGTGAAAAACCTTGTAAGTTTTACGGCATAGATAGAGACAACTGGGTTAGAGAAACAGTAGAAAAAATCAAACAATACACAGATCGACCTATAGTAATTAGAGACAAAGCATCTAGACCGGAACGCATCATAAAAACAATATATGATGATTTAAACAATTGCCATGCATTAGTTACATATCAAAGTATAGCAGCAGTAGAAAGTGTGTTATATGGGGTACCTGCCTTTACACTAGCACCAACAGCAGCAGACGTTGTATGTGATCAAGATATAAGTTTATTAGAAAACCCTACAATACAAGAGGAAGAAAAGATATATAAATGGGCATGTCACTTAGCTTACGGACAATTCCATACAGATGAACTTAAGAGTGGCAAAGCATACAGGATGTTGGTAGATGAAAAAAGTTAGAGTTTATTATGCAGGCATACCGCCAAGAAATAAAAACCAAGAAAAGGTTAAAGTTCTTGATAATTTCCACGAAGGTGTGCCTAAGCCTTGGAGCGAACAAATTCACACTAAACACTGGCAGCCTTCCGATCTTGCTGTCATACAAGGCTGGGTGCATCCTGGAAGCCAGCGTTCACCACATCTACAATTTAGACGGCTTATAATAGATAACCAAAAAGCAATAGGCAAACACACACTAGCAATTGATAGTAATTTGTTTCTTTATAGAGATCCCGGCAATACTAAATCGTATTTGAGATTTAGTTTAAATGATGTATTTCCTAACACAGGACAATATTTTACTGATAATCCAGATCCTGAAAGATGGCAGCAAATACAAAGAGATCTAAATATTGGGTTGAAACCTTGGCGTAAAACTGGTAAACATATTCTTATTTGTATGCAACGTAACGGCGGTTGGAGTATGGGCGGACAAGATGCTAATAAATGGCTAATGGCAACTATACATCAATTAAGACAACATACTGATAGACAAATTATTGTACGAGGACATCCTGGAGATAAGAAAAACACTAGATGGCAAAAAATAAACATACCTGGTGTAAAAATAAGTAAACAAGCAAGTATACTTGCAGACTTTCATAAATGTTGGGCAGTGGTAACATATAATAGTTCTCCTGGTGTAGCAGCAGCAATTGATGGAATTCCTGTGTTTGTAACAGACCCGTCACCTAACAAAAGTCAAGCATATAAAGTTGCAAATTTTGATCTTAGTAAAATAGAATATCCTTTGATGCCTGTGAGAGAACAATGGATTGAAAAGATTGCAATGAGTCATTATAACTTTGATGATTTACAATCGGGTAAAGCGTGGTCAGTAATGAAGGATTATTTAAAATGAATATAAATGTGCTAACAACATTTCATAAAGAAGGTTTAGAAAAATATGGTCAACGCTTTATAACTTCTTTTGAAGATAATGTAGACAAAAAAATTAAAATGTATGTATATGCAGAAGACTGTAATCCTATTGTCAAAGATACTGATCAAATTATAGTTTTAGATGCAAAACAAGTGTTACCAAAACTAAACAAGTTTAAAGAAACTTGGAAGAATGTTCCCAAGGCAAATGGCAAATGTCCATGGCCTCAAAAGCGTCCAAGAGACCATCATAAAGAATTTAAATGGGACGCAGTTAGATTTGCTAACAAAGTATATGCAGTATTTGACGCAGCCGAACGTTGTGATGACTGGTGTGTATGGATGGATGCAGATACATACGTGCATAGTCCGTGGTCATACGAACAATTTAAAGAACTGTTGCCAGATGATAAATGGATGACATATGTAGGCAGAGGTAAAAAAGCAGCAACATGGCCAGAGTGTGGGTTTTATGGTATGAATCTAAACAACCAAGTTTGTACAGAATTTTTACGTCAATTTGAGCATGTTTACGAAAATGCAGAAACAGGTATATTTCAAATGGAAGAATGGCATGACAGTTATGTGTTTGGAATAATACTAAACAGAATCAAAATAGATCATCCTAATGTTTATGATTATACCGAAGGATTTATGATGAAAACTGCACACACAGGTGGCGGCGGCCATCCTTTAATTAATACAGAATTAGGACGCTGGATAGACCATATGAAAGGCGCAAGAAAGAATACTGGAAAAAGTTTATCTAAAGACTTGATAGAAAAACGACAAGAAGCATATTGGGGAGCAATATAATGGCACACATTTGGCAACCAAATACAACTTACGATAAAGGTGTGGTTGTAAAATATGAAGAAATAGTTTATGTATGTAGAGAAGGACATGTATCTATTAATACATTTGAAAAGAAAAGATGGATTAAACATATTGTAAATGAAGTTGTACAAAATAAACGTGGAGGTGCTAAACGTTTTACTGCAATCAGTAGTATGGATCATAAGTATTTCAACAAATACGGAAGATACTTTTTAAAAAGTGTAATCCATAATCTTAATAAAGGAATACGTTTTGAATTGTATAATGAAGCTTTTCGTCCTAAAGTTAAATCTAGAATTAGATTAAGAGGCTTTGACTTAGGAGAAGAATATAATAAGTTTCAAGAACGCTGGTGGCCTGTAAATAAAAAAGTTGCAACATTTGCAAAAAAAGGTTTTACTATTATTGATGCAATGGAAAACATTGATTGTGATAGACTAATTTGGTTAGATGCAGACTTAATTATCAATGCACCTATACACCCTCAATTGTTAGATTTACTTTCAGACGACAGATATCTAAGCACTCACTTAGGCGTAGTGCATAATGTAGAAGGCAAAAGATGGTTTAGTTGTGAAACAGGATTTTTTATTCTAAATAAAAATCATAAACAATTTAACGATTTTAAGGAAACATATAAAAACATCTACTACAATGACGATCATAAAGATATCCGTAGATTTTATGACGGAGAAGTTTATGGTAAAACTGTAGAGGTAATGCAAGCCGCAGGAGCACAAATGCTAGATTTAAATCCTGAACATGTACACAAAACATGTATGCCTAGAAGCGTTCTAGACCCTTATATGAAACATTACAAGGCAGGATTAAAAGACGAAATAGATTACGGCACAATAGCAAGGAAACTAGGACCGGATGGCCCTATTTAATTTATGGACAAATTATGGCGCACTTAATTCTAAGCCTATTTTTGATGCCTTTCGTGTTGGCGCTATTGCTAATGGTCATAAGTGTGTTGATAATAGCACTGATGGTATCGATGTCATATGGAGTGTCTTATTCAATGGCAGGATGGCTCCTAACCAAAAAATCTGGGAAGCAGCAAAAAGAAAAAATAGACCCGTTGTTGTTTTAGAAGTTGGTGGTATACAAAGAGGCACAACTTGGAAAGTAGGATTAGACGGTATAAACAGAGACGCTTATTTTGGTGAACCAGATAACTCTAATCATCGTGCTAGTGCATTTGGAATGGCGTTAAAGCCTTGGCGCAAAGACGGCGAATACATATTGATATGCGGACAGCATGATAAAAGTCTACAATGGCAAGACATGCCACGTATGAGCAATTGGTTCTTAAATACATATGACGAAGTACGCAAACATACCAATCGTCCTATTATATTCCGTCCTCATCCAAGATGTAGACTTGAACATATAGAACGTGGTTTGCGATATGTAGTAAGACAGGAGCCAAGACACATTGCCGGGACTTATGATGATTTTGATATGGGCTTTGATAACATATGGGCTACTATTAGCCATAGTAGTAATCCTGGCTGTCATTCTATACTTCAAGGTGTTCCTGCTTTTGTTAGTCCTTCTAGTCTTGCTTATCCTGTAGCCAATGATATAGACTTTTTACATGATATAGAAAATCCTTTAATGCCTGATAGAATACAATGGCGTAACGATTATGCTTGGACAGAATACACAATTACTGAAATTGCAAACGGATTACCTTTTAAAAACTTGACAAACAAACTATAGATGTTATATTAATAACATGGATACAGTTGAAAACATTGAAGATTTATTGCATCTTGTCACAGGATTAAAACAAACAGATTTTAAATACAGTATAAATCCGTCTGATTCTAAGATTATTTATAGTATTGCTAGACAAACCTTTCAAGGCACTGCACTTACTGATAGACAGTTTAATCTTATGAAACAAAAAATGTTTGACATGCAAGATCAATTTATTGAGAGTGGTATAACAAACTTTCAAACAGTAGTAGAAAGTTTGAAGTATCCTTTGCGGACAATTAACAGAGAACAAAGTATTAAACTTGTTGATACTAAAGATGTTTACGTAGATCAAGTATATGAGTCTAGCAAAGAAAAATGGAAGTGGATGAAAATTAGATTTCCTTTTTCTAAAAAATTAATAGTTGCACTAGATAGTTGTAACATTCCCTATCAACAAAAACACCATATAAAATCTACACAAGTACACTTTGTACGACTTACAGAAAACAATATCTTTGAATTAGTGTCTGTATTTAAATCAAAAAACTTTTCAATACAACAAGAAATTTTAGATGCATACGAAGAAATTGTACATATAAAAGAAGAAGGTATTCATAAATATTTGCCCTATTACAAAGATGGTAAAATTTTAAATGCACCAAAAAGTGCAAATTTAGATGATAAAATTTTTACAGAATTAAAAGCATATGATAACAGATTTATACATCAATATCACTTGCCAGAAAAAAGTTCTGATGGGCATTTAATAGAAAAAATTGCGTATAGAAATAGTACAAGTGTATTAATACAGCCTAGCCAACATAACTTTGATTCTATTGTAGAATCTTTAATACAATTAGAAAGATTTCCACTTTTAGTTTTAATCGATGAACATGAGGCTTACAATCAAGTAACCAAAGTACATAAGAGTCTAAAATATGTTTTTGCTGATTCAGATCAAACTATTTTGTTCCGTGTAGAAAAAAATTCAGCACAATCAGATCTTAATAATTACATCTCAGAAAACACCTTAAACAACTGGCTTGACAAAAACACAAAAGTTGTGTATATTGCTAAAAACAAATTACCTAAACTATTGTTAAAAACAGATTGGAAACCTTCTAGCGTGTATTGCATAACGTCTCATAGACCTCACACATTAGTACAAACATATTGCACTAGTATAAGCGATTTAATTATACTTCACGATGAGCGTGTTTCATATTTTGCAGGAAGAAACTATTAATGGCTAGTTGCAAATTAATTATTGAAGATGAAGTAAACATCAAACTAGAAGGTTTAGACGTAGATGTACGCCGTAAACTTTCCAACGCTCTCAAGTTTGAAGTGCCATACGCACGATATATGCCACAGTATAAACTTGGCAGGTGGGACGGCAAAGTTGCTTTCTTTGGTATCGGCGGTACTGGCTATGTTAATCATTTAGATACTGTTACCGAAGTGCTTGCAAAAAACAATGTTCAAATAGTTGACATTGAAGACAGACGACATCCTATTGATTTAAGTTTTGATCAAGTAACGGAACGCTACTGGGCTGACCAAGGTGTGCGTTGGCCCAAAGGACATCCTGCTGAAGGTGAAGAAATTATTCTGCGTGACTATCAAGTAGAAGCAATCAACAACTTTGCAAACAATCCACAAAGCCTACAACAGATTGCAACAGGCGCTGGCAAAACTATTACAACTGCTACACTATCACATATGAGTGAAAAGTATGGACGCAGTCTTGTTATTGTACCAAACAAATCTCTTGTAACACAAACAGAAGAAGATTACATTAATTGCGGACTTGATGTAGGGGTTTATTTTGGAGATAGAAAAGAGTTGGGTAAGACTCACACCATCTGCACTTGGCAAAGTTTGAATATACTTGACAAGAAGCACAAGGACGGTTCCGCAGTACTATCGCTTGCAGAGTTCTTAGATGGTGTGAGCACCGTTATTGTTGATGAGGTTCATCAAGCAAAAGCGGAAGTATTGAAAAATTTATTAACACGTAACTTAAAAAATGCACCAATACGTTGGGGACTAACAGGAACTATACCTAAAGAAAAGTTTGAATTTGAAAGTATACATGCAAGTTTAGGTCCAGTTATCGGTGAAATATCAGCAAAAGAATTACAAGACAAGGGCGTACTTGCGCAGTGTCATGTTAATATTGTGCAACTAATGGATACTGTTGCACATAGTAACTATCAAGAAGAATTAAAATATCTAGTTACAAATAAAGAAAGAGTAGAATATATAGGCAAAATATTAAACAGTGTAAAAGAATCAGGCAATACACTTATTCTAGTAGATAGAATTAGTGCAGGCGAAATGTTACAAGAACTTATTCCAGGATCAGTTTTTGTTAAAGGCGATGTAAAATTAAAAGATAGAAAGGACGCATATGACGAAATTAACGAAGGAACAAATCACGTGGTCATTGCTACGTATGGCGTTGCTGCCGTCGGCATTAATATTCCTCGTATTTTTAATCTTGTTCTCATAGAACCAGGCAAATCATTCGTAAGAGTTATTCAATCTATAGGCAGAGGCGTAAGAAAGGCAAAGGACAAAGACTTTGTACAAATTTGGGATATCACTTCAACGTGCAAATTTGCAAAGAGACATTTAACACAGCGCAAAAAATTCTATAAGGAAGCACAATATCCTTTCACTATAGAAAAAGTAGATTGGAAATAAAATGAGAATACTTACACTAGACAATACAACCTTTGATATGAATAATGTGCCTAATACTGTAGACGATGCTATTAGATTTGCAGTGCTAGATAATAGCAATCCAGCAGATCCGGACTTCTTTTTTAATCCTATGATTTTTTTAGAATCTTTTAATTCACCTGCTATAGTTTTACAAATAGGCGAAAGCGAAGTCACAATGCCTTTAGATTGGTGCATTGCTGTAGGATGTAATCAAGCAGGTAGCGACTTAGAAGTGTTACCGTTAACAAGTTTAAATGATAGAGGATTTGAAGCGTTTGTTTTCAATCCTATTACAGGCACTTTGCCTCAATTTTTACATATAGAAACTGTAAACTTTTATAATGATGTAAAATGGTTTTTTCCTAAAATGAAATCAGGTCAGTTGCTTGCTGTACCTATCGAGGAAAAAGAAAACAGCCTGTGTGCATTCTTTGTTAAAGATATCAGTAGACAAAGTGAAATTATTGATCACGGAAAATTATTATAAGGAGACTAAAATGAAAGCAGGAAAGATTTGGGGACAAACTGAACTTATCCACGCTAACGGTGTGTTAGAGTTTCACCGTATTGAGTTTAAAGGTGGCTACAAATGTAGCGAGCACGAACATAGATTTAAATGGAATGGCTTCTTTGTAGAGTCAGGCAAAATGCTTGTTCGTGTATGGCAAAAAGATTATGATCTAATAGATGAAACTATCCTTGGGCCAGGAGACTTTACGCAAGTCAAGCCAGGTGTAATTCATCAGTTTGAAGGACTTGAAGACGGTGTAGCATTTGAACTATACTGGGCAGAGTTTAATCATAATGATATAGTAAGGAAGACTGTTGGCTCAGCAACATAAGCTTGTTCCCGGTGCTGCACTAATATACGAACGTACTAACGGAGTTGTATGGGCAAGGTATCGAGATGCACCATATAACAAATATCCAAAATGGATTGTTGGTGGCGATCCTGGAGCAATTGCACGAGCACAAGGCGAGTTGTTGGATTATGGTAGTTGGAAAGAATTATGTGAATTAGCAATGCAAAATAAAAGTTTGATGAAGCAACTTGATAAAACAGTTACAATGTATTATATTATAAAGGATGCAAAATGAGAATAATTGCAGGTCCGTGTCAGCACGAAACACTAGAACAAAGTTTAGAAATTGCAAAAGAATGTAAACGTGTATGCAATAAACTAGGTATTGATTATTATTTCAAAGCCAGTTTTGATAAAGCAAATCGCACAAGTGTAGATGGTAAGCGAGGCAGAGGCTTACATGATACAGTTAGAGATTTTCTTGATATGAAAGAAGAAATTCCTAATCTAAAAATTGTAACAGATATACATGAAAGAGATCAAATACAATACTTGACACACATTGTAGATGTCTTACAAATTCCTGCATTCTTATGTCGTCAAACAGATTTAATTCAAGCAGCATGTGCAACAGATTGCATTGTAAATATTAAAAAAGGACAGTTTTTAGCGCCTTGGGATGTCAAAGGAATACTAAGTAAGTGTGCGGAAGCAAAAGAAGTTTGGATCACAGAAAGAGGAACAAGTTTTGGATATAACACCCTTGTTGTTGATTACAGCGGCCTTGATTGGATGCTCAACAATCTTCCTGTTCCTATCGTGTTGGATTGTACTCACGCTGCCCAAAAACCCGGAGGACAGGGTACTAGCAGTGGCGGCAATCGTGATCTTGTGCCTGGCTTCAGTCGTAGCGGGGCTGCTCTCGGGATATCAAATTTCTTCCTCGAAGTTCACAAACTGCCTGATAACGCACCAAGCGACGGTCCGAATATGCTTCGACTAGATGATTTTGAGGAGGTGGTATATGACATCGTACGCTATTCTTATACCCGCTAGAATAGGCAGCACACGATTTCCAAACAAACCACTTGCAATGTTAAATGGTGTGCCGCTAGTAAATAGAGTTTACAACAAGTGTACTGCAACAGGTATTGATACATATGTTATAACAGATAGTAGAAAAGTTGCACACCAAATTCCCTATGCTAACGTAATTTACACTGATGATGCAATGAATGGAACTGAAAGATGCGGTATATCTTTAAGACAAGAAAAATTAAAAGACTACACACATTTTATAAATGTACAAGGTGATATGCCCGATATTACAGAGGATATAATATTATCTGTAAAACAACAATTAGAAAATTATAATGTAGTAACTGCTTATACAGAAATGCCAGATGAAATGAAAAACGATCCTAATAGTGTCAAACTTATTAGAACTGGTGATCGTGCATTATGGTTTGGCAGAGGAACAACTGGATATGGCGATTGGCATATAGGAATATATGGATATACAAGAGAAGCATTAGAACAATATCCAACATTAGATGTTCCTATAGAAGAAGAACTAGAGGGTCTTGAACAATTACGTTGGTTAAAAAATGGTTGGCAAATCCATTGTTCTAGTGTACAATTTAATGGTGTAGAGATAAACTCACCTGAGGATGTTGAACTTTGGCAAACAAAGAACTAGATTTATTTAAGGAGTTAATTCCTGCTATTGATATGGGAATTAAAGAACTTTATGATGCTGCCGGCGACGATGGTAAGAAAGATATTAAACTTGACTTGTGGAATCTTAATCGTTATATAAGCAGTGTCAAAGGCAGTTATGAAAAGCAAGCATTAGCAGTTTTCAAAGTTAATGAATACTATAACAAAAATTGGAATGTGCTAGGCGGTACTAACCATATTAAACTGCAATGGCAGCTTTTATGTGTCGCAGGTAAAACAGGAAAAAAAGAATTTCATCCTTGGATTGGATTGAAAAAGAAAAAGGATGATAGTAGCAAGGCAGTAAAAATGCTATCGCAAATATATCCTGAAATGAAGATGGACGAGGTAGAATTACTTGCTAGAATATCTACAAAAAAAGAACTCAAAGAATTGGCTAAAGAACATGGCGTCGAATACAAACCCTAAGCCATATGTTTGTGAGTACTGTAACACAGGCTATACTAGAGAAAAAACTTTACTTGCTCATATGTGCGAGCCTAAACGTAGATGGTTGCAAAAAGATGAAAAACGTGTGCAATTAGGATTTTATGCATTTCAAAGATTTTACAAACTAAGTGCTGGGCATAGAAAAGAAAAAACATATGAAGGTTTTGTCAAAAGCAGTTTCTATAATGCTTTTGTTAAGTTTGGAAGTTTTGTTAATAATGTTCGACCTTTATACCCTGACAAGTATATTGATTATGTTGTTACTAGTAATGTAAAACTTGATCATTGGTGTAGAGAAGAAATGTATGAAAAATATGCATTAGAATTTATTCTCAAAGAAGATGCAATTACAGCACTAGAACGTAGTGTAAAAACTATGATGGAATGGGCAGCCGAAAATGAACCTGCACCATGGAATCATTACTTTCAACATGTAAGTTTAAACAGAGCAGTATGGCAAATAAAAGACGGTAAAATAAGTCCTTGGCTAATATTGAATTGTAATAGTGGCAAGGAAATGCTAAGTAAATTAAATGACGAACAACTTGAAATGGTCTATCATGTTATAAACCCAGAACACTGGGCAATGCGTTTTAAGCGTAAACCACAAGATGTACAATTAGCAAAAGATGTTGCTAAAGAAAGTAGTTTATGAATTTTAGAAAATTACAAGATGGTGTACAAGTTTACGAACTTGATGAACCTGTTGAACTAGTTGTAAAAACAAGAGCCCCAGCAAAGTGGTTATTGATTGACAGAGAGACAGGTGAACAGTATATCGGTGCTACTCCTAAAGAGGACGAAAAGCATTGGAATCGTGTTCCTGAAAGTGAAATGTGGAGATATGCAATGGAGCGTGAAGATGCCTGATATTGATATAGACTTTGCAAACCGAGACGTATTATTATCTCAAATTAAACACCGTGTGGCAAAATTAGATACAGGTAAAAAACACAACACAGGTGTATACGTTACAGAGTGTCCACACAATCCTGTGAATAATCTGTCTACTATTGATTACAAAACAGCAGAAGATAGAGGCTACTTTAAACTAGACTTTTTAAATGTTAGTATCTATAATGATGTAAAAGATGAAACACACTTACACACACTAATGGAAAGAGAACCACAATGGGAACTTTTACAGCACGACGATTTTACAGACAATATCTTTCATATCTCCGGACACGGCGATATACTCCGTACAACAAAGCCGCAGAGCATAGAGCAGTTAGCAGCAGTACTAGCGATAATACGGCCTGCCAAACGCCATCTTGTCAACGAAACTTGGCCAACGATATTAGAAAATGTGTGGATCGCACCCACTGACGGTAGTTACTACTTTAAGAAGGCACATGCTATTGCATATGCTGTAAGTGTTGTTGTACACATGAACTTATTTTGTGAACAACTAAGTTAAGTAACTTTTTTAATTAATTGAACACTTTTTCTTTTGACTCTTTTAATTGTCAAATTGTTTACATTAACACAAGGTCCGACACTAACTTTTACATCTTTTGTATTCATTGTCATCATTGAATATTTTAACGGTGAAATTTCTTCTCTTAAGAATGTTGTAATTGGTAACATTCTATTTGACTCCCACCACCAAATTTCTCCTAAATCAAGTAACAGTTTTTTATCGTTATCTGTTTTTAAATCAGTATATACAAACATTGTAGTAACAGTTTGATCTTGATTCGTGATTATACCAACATACTCTTTTCCGCCGTATGCTACAACGCTAATATATGGAAATTGTTTTTCTATCTCTTTTAATAACATGTGCTCTCGATAAATATACTTAGTAAAGGACCTGGTAATGCAACTTATACCTAGATATTTAGTAAATGATCAAATTTTAGTCATCTCAAACGATGCCGGGTTTAACGTGGAGTATAGACCAGTGTATCAACGAACAGTAAAAATTTATAGAGGAGTTGACAATACAGTTCAATTCCGTATGCTTAATGCAGATCAAAAACCAGTAAACGTATTTGGAAAGTCAGTATATGTTTCAGTTTTTGATAGAGAAAATACAAAAATTATAGAACGTGCAGCAACAGTTACAGACGACGGCACAACAGCAAGTACAAAAGGAACCTTTACTTTTACATTTACTGATGCAGATACACTAAATGTAAATCAACAGTACTTGTCATACACTGTTTGGATTCTAGAGTCTAATCAAACTAGAACAGTAACTTATAATGATAGAGACTTTGGTGCTGCTGGAACAATTTATTTAGATGGCAATGCTATGCCTGGTCCTAAAGATAGTATTACTGTAACTAACTGGCAAGAAGTTACAGACGAATGGTTTGCAGGTAATGACGATGCAGATAAGATTACAGCACACCCTGGTTTAAATGGCAACGAAGCATTACATACTGTAGCAATATATAACAACGGATATGCTGGTGATGTAGAAGTACAAGCAACACTCGATAATCAAATTACAGGTACAAATAATTGGACAACTGTATCTACAATAACACTTACAGGTAGCGAAACAGAACCTGTACCAACAAACTTTAATGGTGTGTTTAGTTATCTTAGATTTAAGACAACTAGCAATCCTACAACAAGTATATCTAAAATTTTAGTACGTAATTAAGGTAAATACATTATGCCAAGTAATAGTGAAACAATATTATCAAATCAAGTGCATCCGGGCGATAGCACAACTGAAACTGTCACTGGAGACAAATACAGAGGTGACGGATACTATGGACGTAGTGATGGCTTCCATAGTGTGCAATATACTGTTACAGGTTTTATTGGCAAAATCGTTATGCAAGCAACACTTGCTGTAGATCCAAGCACAGCCGACTGGTTTACATTAGATACAACAGAACACGAAAGCACTGCTACTGACACAACAGAAAGCGATGGTAGTTTTATCAAAAACTTTACAGGTAATTATGTATGGGTAAGAGCAACTGTCAACAGTTGGACAGATGGTTCTATTGGCAGTATTAAATTAAATCATTGACTTTAACCTAGCTTGATGCTATTATAATTGTATGAGTATAGTCGCTGATACAGTTCTGACATTCTTGCCGCAAAAGCGTAAAACAACGCCTAGCGGGTGGCTATCCTTTAATGCGTCTTGTTGTCATCATAACGGTCATAGTGCAGATACTAGAGGCCGAGGCGGCCTTATAAGTAACACAGATGGCGGTATAAGTTATCATTGCTTTAACTGTGGTTACAAAGCTTCATGGCAACCAGGACGACCATTTTCACACAAGATGCGTAAGTTACTACAATGGATGGGTACACCTGACGATATAATCAACAAGGTAGCACTTGAAGTGATGCGAGAGAATGAAGGCGTAGAAGCAAAAACACGTATTGCCGAAATGCCTTCATTCAAAACTGTCTCGTTGCCAGATGATGCCGTTAAACTATCAGAGCACCAGTGGGTCGAAGCAGGACAGTTAGATCAGCGCATGGTGCGTGTATTTCAATATATGCTAGAACGTAATCTGCGTGTAGATGATATTGAATATTATTGGTCGCCTAGTTTAGGTTACCGTGATAGGCTTATTATACCTTTCTACTACGAAGGTCGTGTAGTTGGATATACAGCCCGTGCAATAGGGGAAAGCAAAAGTAAGTACCTAACTACCATGCAACCTGGTTATGTGTTTAATTTAGATGAACAAGGTCCTAACAAAGTATTCTGTATATTATGTGAAGGACAGATCGATGCACTACACGTAGAAGGTTGTGCTATAGGAGGAAGTGATATAAATGACGCACAAGCACTACTTCTCAATAGACTTCAAAAAGATATATATGTTGTTCCAGATAGAGATAAAGCAGGCAGCAAACTTGTCGAACGTGCAATAGAATTAGGATGGTCTGTGAGTATGCCAGACTGGAGTCAGGACATAAATGATATAGGAGATGCAGTCGATAAGTACGGTAGGTTATATACGCTATACAGTATTACTTCTGCTGCCGAAAGCAGTCCTTTAAAAATAAGATTGAAAGCAAAGAAATGGTTTACTTAAAAAAGATTTGGTCATTTATTATTTGGCCTATTACATGGTATAAAGAAGAACGCGAGTTCAAAAAGAAACTTGCAGAGATGAAGAAACGAGATCCGTTCATCTACAAATGAAAAAATGGTTAATGGGTACAAAATTGTTTTGGCGTCTATATTTTTGGTGGGGTATACGCCAAGCACGTAAACGCAGAATAGCATATGAAGAGAAACAAAAGACTATGCCACAGTTAGACACAGAACAGTATTGGGAGAAAGTACACAATGATAGAACTAATAATCTATAACATACTATTTTGGGTACCATATATTTGGGTATGCAGTTTACCAGAAAAACTAATGCAGATGGCAATTGACAGGAGTTGATATGAAAGCATTACCAACCAATGGGATGCCCTTTGATGTGCAACAACAAATACAAGCACAACTATACGGGCATCAACATGTTTACGCAAACAGTGAAAACATTACACCTCCTATAGAAAAAGATCGTAGGCGTGTAGTTGAAGCAGCAAGCAGAACAGAAGTAAAACTAGCTTGGCAAAAAGCAATAGAAGATCGATTGCAAGAAATTGCCGATCTTAGACAACAGGCTGCTCTTAGATACAACAGAGATCTAAGCACAGTCAGCGAATTAGAAGTCCAAGGACAAATTATAGATATAGAAGTATGATTACATGGGGTATAAGTGCTAACAGCCATGATGCTGCATTAGCAGTATTTACAGATGACGGATTAGAGTTTGCAAGCCACAGCGAACGCTTTAGTGGTGTAAAAAACGATGCGCATTTAAATGATAAATTAATAGAGTATGCAAAACGTTGGGGAGAACCAGATGAAGTTATTTGGTATGAAAGACCCCTTGTCAAAACTCTTAGACAGTTTCGAGCAGGGCAAGGGATCAAATTTAGGGAAAACAATATTAAACGTTATCTTAGATCTTATGGGATATCTGTTCCTATTAGGTATACTGATCATCATCTTTCCCATGCTGCTGCCGGTTATTATACTAGTCCTTTTACAGAAGCCTGTGTTGTTAGTATCGACAGTATTGGAGAATTTGACACACTCACAATCTGGGAAGCAAATGAAACAAAACTCACAAAGGTCTATTCTAGATCGTACCCTAACTCCGTTGGATTATGGTACTCGGCACTCACACAAAGACTAGGATTAAAGCCTCAAGAAGATGAATATATTCTTATGGGTATGGCTGCTTATGGCGACCCTAATCGATTGTTAAAGGATATTGTTGAAGACTTTATTGATTTAAAAGGTGACCCTGTAAGTTTTAAACAAAATTTACACAGAGGATGCCTATGGTGGCGTCCTGATCTTACTAGTGAACAAGACATGTTTGACATTGCTGCTGCTACCCAGAAAGCATATGAGCAGATATTTAAAGGCGTATTAGATGTAGCCAGCAACCTAGTTGATAGCAAAAATCTTGTATTAATGGGAGGGTGTGCATTAAATTGCTCAGCCAATCACATTACCCATGACTTTTTTAACAACGTATGGATAATGCCTAATCCAGGTGATGCAGGGTCTAGCGTTGGGTGTGTACTTGCACACAAAAAAGAATTTATGCCCCTGAAGCATGTGTACACAGGGTATAATATTGAAGGAGAATATCCTGTTGAAAAAGCACTACAAGAATTACTTACTACTGGTATTGTTGGTGTGGCTAATGGCAGGGCCGAGTTTGGCCCTAGAGCCTTTGGACACAGAAGTCTACTCGCAGATCCAAGAGGTACAGACATCAAAGACAGAGTTAACGAAATCAAACGAAGACAGAAGTTTAGACCATTTGCACCAGCAGTACTGGAGGAACATGCGCCTACCTATTTCGACGGACATGTCGGACCCTTTATGCAATACACTGCAACTTGCAAGGATACTGGACTACCTGCAATCATCCACGGGGACGGCACCAGTAGGGTTCAGACAGTTTCTGCAGATCAAAGCGTGGGCTTTAGAAAACTGCTAGAACGTTGGTATGAAGAAACAGGCTGTCCTATACTTTTAAACACAAGCCTAAACATCAAAGGCAAACCTATTGTTAATACAATTGAAGATGCACAAGAATTTGAACAGCACTACGGAGTAAAAGTTTTCACATGCGATTGATTAGTAGCGGTTGTAGTTTTAGTGATGCTACAAGTGAGGATCCACGAACATGGCCACAGTGGTTATCTATAGCACTAGATGTGCCTCTTACACACTGTGGATTGCCTAGCGCAGGAAATGGCATTATATCAAGAGACTTGCTTTTTAAATTACACAATCACAACTATGGAGATATATTAGTTGGTGTTATGTGGAGTGGAATTGATAGAAAAGAAAAGTATGGCAATAACATGGAAGACTGGCGTGATCCAGCAGACGGATGGGTTACAAATCCCTATAAGTTTAATCCGGACGATACTGGTGCATGGACACTGCTTAATGCATTTTGGCAAAACAAAATGTGCAGAGATTATTTTAGACAGGCCAACGAAATACAACACCAAATAGAAACTCTGGAACACATGTTGAGAGTGCAATGGTATTTGCAAGCAAACAATATAAAATACTTTTTTACTAACTACAAAGACGCAGTATTTGAATTTGTAGATCATCCTGCATGTAAACATCTTTATGACATGTTAGATCATAGTAAATTTTTACCTAGTATCTATGAGTTCTCATTATCTCAAGGCACACCGTTTACTGTACCAGGAGACGATCATCCATCACCTAAGCAGCAACGATTCTATACAAAAAGAATCATATTACCGTTTTTAAGGAAAGAATATGGAATTAAAAGAGCAAGTAATTGAAGCACTAAGGCAAGTGCATGATCCAGAAATAAGTATCAACGTAGTAGATCTAGGACTAATTTATGAACTTGATGTTGTAGATTCACACTGTGAAGTTAGACATACACTAACAAGTATGATGTGTCCTTTTGCTGATCAAATATGTGAAGATATTAGAGAAGCAATCCTCGGTGTTGATGGTATAGAAACTGCTAACACTACACTGGTGTTTGACCCACCGTTTAGTCTAGACATGGTACCTGAAGATACAAAATTAGTAATGGGTTGGGCTTGACAATTTTTAATTTTGCGAGTATAATTAACGTATGACAAGACAGAACACAGATTATGGTTATGATATACAAAAGGTATATCTAGAAATGTTTATGACAGACGCAGAAAGTTTTGTGCGCTGTCAAGGTGTATTTGATCCACAGACATTTGACAGACGTTTACAAGAACCAGCAAAGTTTATCAAAGACTATGTAGAAGAACACAATGCTCTGCCTACATTTGATATGATCAACGCAGCAACAGATCAAAATTTAAAAGATCCAGGGCAACTACAAGAAAATCACTATGATTGGTTATTGGCAGAATTTGAAACATTTTCAAGACACAAAGCACTAGAGACAGCAATTTTAAAGAGTGCAGACTTGCTTGAAAAAGGTGAGTATGGACCAGTTGAAGACCTAGTTAAGAAGGCTGTACAGATTGGACTACAAAAAGATTTAGGTACAGATTATTTTGCAGACCCTAGAAGCAGATTAGAAGGCATCAAAGATAAAAACGGACAGGTAAGCACAGGTTGGCCAAGTCTAGACAAGAAACTGTTTGGCGGATTCAACAGAGGCGAACTGAATATCTTTGCAGGCGGCTCTGGTTCAGGTAAGAGTTTGTTCTTGGCTAACATGGGTGTAAACTGGTGTGAAGCAGGAATGAATGTATTGTATCTTACATTTGAACTTTCAGAAGCATTGGTTAGTATGCGACTTGATTCAATGACAACTGACATTCCAAGCAGAGACATTTTCAAGAGCATTGATGATGTTGAAATGAAAGTTAAAATGATTGGTAAAAAGTCAGGTGCATTCCAAGTTAAGTATATGCCTACAGGCAAGAATGCAAATGACTTACGTGCATATATAAAAGAATATGAAATCAAAACAGGCAAAAAAGTAGATGTTGTGCTTGTAGACTATTTGGATCTAATGCATCCAATTGGACAAAAGATTTCAGCAGAAAACTTGTTTGTTAAAGACAAGTATGTATCAGAAGAACTACGCAACTTGGCAATGGAACTTAATTGTATCTTTGTTACAGCATCTCAGTTGAATAGAAGTTCAGTAGAGGAGATAGAATTTGACCATAGTCATATTAGTGGCGGTATATCGAAAATTAACACGGCGGACAACCTCATAGGTATCTTTACAAGTAGAGCAATGCGTGAGCGTGGGCGCTATCAGATACAGTTAATGAAAACTAGAAGTTCAAGCGGTGTTGGACAAAAAATTGATCTAGAATTTGACATAGACAGTTTACGTATTCGCGACTTAGGCGACGACGAAGACTATAAAGAATTTGACAAACGCAAAGCAACTATCTATGATCAACTCAAGCGTGGCAATTCGCCAACTGCACCAGACGAAGTATCACAAGATCCAAGTGAAGGTGATACTGTAGGAAAGATTCGAGCCGAAACAGATTCAACTCGGCTTAGAGCATTTATTAATAATTTAGGTACAGAGGAATGATAAGAAACATCACATTTAATGAACGTGATTTAATTACAGAGGATCCAGTACGTCCTCATATCCCATTTGAAAAACGTGTGGGCGGTGGTCGAAGCATAGTGGTGCTTGAAAACAACGATCGTGTAGATGCTGTTGTGTGTTTTGCACTGTGTAAAGATGTTCCTATTACAGAACAAGAAATGTTTGAATTATCTGATCCTGAAGGTACGGTATGTGTTGCATATACTGTTTGGAGTTATAACAAAGGTGCAGGTAGGACTATAATTAACCAACTAAGAGACAATGCACAAGATCTATATTCTCGAATGGTTACACTATCACCGTTAACTGAAATGGCAGAACGCTTCCATATTTCAAACGGTGCAACATTTCTACGCAAAGGAGAAAGTTGCCAGAATTTCGAATATCCCCTCTAGACGGTTTGCTAACTATATAAGTTAGGAGTATATACTTTTGAACAATGGCACAATCGTTCGTTACTATCTCGCTCAGTGTGAGTACAAATGGTCGCACCGTAACACCAATCTAGAACAGTTATGGGTACGCAGAGCAGTTGGCGAAGCAGTTTACAAAACCATAGAAGAAAATGCATGGGAGTGGGTATTACAAAGATCCAACTCACAAACACTGCCCGGTGATGTATACTGCCGTTGTGACATATATGTAGACTGTGACTCAACTGAACCAGAACACACTATATTCGCACTACAACACAGTCACATCAAGCCCGTATAGCCGCGAAGCGGTGCGCGATTCCCAAAAGCCGTGAAACGGTACGCAGATTTTTCTAACAGCGCGAAGCGTTTGCTACGCAAAAATTTCAGTTAGAGTATCACAGTACTTGATGACTATAACAAAACAATTTCCTAGATACCGTGTAAAACGATACCAAACGACCTGCTAAACGGTGTCGAAATCAAAGGGTAACTAAATAACGGTTCTTATCCTGTATAACCATACTCGCAAAAGCTCTATCACGCTCGCACGTAAATGCTATAGTACGCTCCGAAGTCTGATAGGAATCTACACCGTGTTGAGTGTACAAGTGTAGTACCCAATACTGTGTTTGTGATTCCCAAGCCATTGGTGCTGTAGCGTATGATATTTGAATTTGATACGCAGTACGATGCGTTTCTGGATATAGTCTTCTTGGAAACATATAGTAATTATGCGTACAGTGTGTCGGCTAGTTTGTTTTTTTCGAATTGGGTCTATGACTATTCCAAAACTAACTAGAGTGTTCAAACTGCGAGTAAGCACTGTACGCAGTGATTTTATTTAGCGTTGATATATCTTGTTACACTTGATAATATCTCGCTACACTCGATAACTCGTAGCACTCATACTTCGTGACTCGTTATTTGTCGAGGTTATATATACAGTATGTTGGACGAACATGCGAAACATGCTATAGCAGTGGTAGCACTAGCCATACTGATGTTGACGATACTGTACGTAATAAGCAGTGGATGCAACATATGCGATATAATGCAGAATCCTCCTGATTGGATAGATTCATGGTATACAGGACCGGATAAATGGAATTTGCCAGAGCAACAAACTAGTGAATAGTTTATTGCCCAAAAGGGTCCTGTAGAGTAAAAAATCTGCTGCGCGAAAAATTTAAGGAAAGTACTTACAGATTCTGGGTGGTGATTCTACATCACCATGATTTTTTGCGCTACGCTACGTGCTGTAGTTGTCAAATTTTTTATATATATTCTCCCCACCCCTCGAGAAAATTTTTTTTTATTTTTTTCGAAAAGAAAAAAGGCAACCATTTCTGATTGCCTCCTTGGATCATACGCCGTCTTGTGCGAATTATGTATGACCTTAGTCTAGTCTAGATCCTGCGTATGCTCGGTCAAAGCCGTAACGCTTAAACACATCAGCGGCTGCTCGTGCACCTGCTTCTAGCGTGTCTATGTTCTGTGTAGGATACTTGCTGGGGTTCCAAATAGAGTGTGCACCTTTGTAGTCTTTCTCTATGCCTGCTGCCTTCATAGCACGACCTAGTTTGGTGTTGCCTTTAATGCCCCAAATGTCTACCCAAGCAAAGCCACATGCTCCCCAGCCGTTGTCCGGAAAGTATTTCTTTTCAAAAGCGTCAGCCGCAGTGTATGCTGCTTCTTGTGCTTCTGTTAGGATTGCTTTAAGTTCTGTTACAGTGTAGTTCATAGCGTGTTACCCTCTTGCTATTGTTTCTATATCTTATATTAACATCTCTAGAGATAGTGTCAACCAATTACTGCCAAAAAGATCGTGCCCAGGATTACGGCTGCACTCATTGCTGAACTTGCAAGATTGATTAGATGCAGCTTCATGCCAACTCCTCCTCTTGATTGCGAGCACTTTCAATCAGTGTCTCCAGTGTAGTGTTATATGAGTTCCAGCTAGAGCCGAATGAAAATGCACCGTATGCATCTCCTGTTTGATATTGCCTAGGGAAGTGCTCGCGGAAGATCTCGGCTGCTTCGTTGCCTAGTTCGTTTAACTGTTCTTGGATTGCTTCCAAGCGATAGATTGCTTCATAGTTTTCCATTATGCGCACCACATCTCTGGTAAGGTCATTGAGTTCTTACGTGCGTATTCACGCAGTTCTTTCAGCACTTGGTGATAGCGATTGTATTTCTTACGTGCTTCTGTTGCTGAAATCTCTCCATCGCAGTGCAAGTTCTCTGGTGACAAGCCTGCGTCAATTGAGTTTGCAATTGAGTTAACACCTGCTTGACTCAGTGGCATTGGCAGTGGTGACTGACCAAAGATTGCATTCCATGAGTTCTGCTGTTCAACGTATTGTTTTAGATTTTTCATAACACCCTCTTGTGTTGTTGCCCTATACATTTATATTAACATCACTAGATGTGTTGTCAACCTTTTTTGATGTATTTTTTTGATTCTTTTCCTACTCGATGACACATTGCTTCTGCGTCTTTGAGTCGTGAACATATAGCAAAAACAGTGCCGTCGGGTTCCATTACGTAGTACATGTGCGCTCCTGATATTCTGTGTAGGTTAGATATTGATCTGTGCGGGGATCTAGGTAAGCACCTTCACGAGGATCATAATACAACACATCGTTGCCATCGTAGAAGAACGGACCTTCCAGTCCTTTGCGTTCTTCAAACTTAGCACGGAATTCCGGATCAATGTTTAGAATGCGATAGCCCATTACGCTGCCTCCTCACACGGTGCAAGTGGATATTCGTTGATGTATAGCATGTCTTCTACATCGTCTTGCGACATATATTTAAGCGCAGCAATCAACATGTCTTTGGCATCGTAGCCCATATCTTCTACTAGTTCAATTGCGAAGTCTCTGTAGTCCATTTGCAAAACCCTCTTTTGCTGTTGCCCTATGTTTATAATATAGCACACAGGGCAACCCGTGTCAACCACAAAATGCAACTCTTTGAACAGCACCTGTGGGATCGAACAAGACATGAACACTTCTTTCCAATCTTCTGCCTCTAGTTCTGCACTCGAACCATGCTTCCGCTTCCGCTTGTGTATCAACAAAAACACTGCTCCAGCCCAACTCTTCACTGTTGACGCAGGCTTCTCTTGTGCTTCTTTGTGCTCTAACTTCCCAAGTCATACAGTAACTCCTTACCTAATGTGTAGGCTGTAACTTTCTGTTGCCGGCTTGTAGACAACTTCGTCAATGCCAATTGCACGTAGGCTTTCTAGCCAACGATCTCTGTTGCGTGTTTTGCGCAGTACAACTCGATTGAACTTGAGTTCAGTGTGTGCTGCACGGCGGCTTGTTTGTTGGCGTGCTGTTTCGTATATTGCACTCCAGCCTGCAAAGTACGCACGACAAATTTCTTTTGCTTGTGCTACACGTTCTTGGTGCTCTGCACTGTCAAACAACTCTTGGTGTGTGTTGTAGGCATGTGCTGCACGGCGTGCAATGTCTTCTAGCACAATCCAACTTGGCTGTGCTGCTTGTGCGTCGGTGTCTTTTGTAATAAGCATTTGATTGCCCTCTCTTGCTATACATTTATAATAGCATCAATCAAACTTGTGTCAACCGAAAATTTAAAATGAATGCGCCCGCAGGATGAGGGCGGTCCTGCGAGCGCTAATGTGCAGAGCGTGAGGGCAACGCTGCTACACCAACTGTGAGAGGAAAGGCTGAGGGCTAACCACGTCTCATCACAGTATTCTCTGCCATTGCTTCCCAACGAGTAGGGAAAGCTTTGGCTAGGTCTGCGACTTTGAGCACTGTACGTAGTGACAGTTCTCTCAGTCTATTTTTATTAATGTCTACGAAGTCGACAATATCTGCGACTACCTCTTTCGCAAACTTATAATCATTTAGCATGCCGTCACCGACGATCTGCTGAATTCTGAGCATCTTTTCTCTATCGGTATCGATAGTCAAATCCATGTAGTGGCAGCGACTCTCTAGTGCCTGCAAGTGCTCACGGATCTTGCCCTTGGCTTTGTCGAACTTAAGGTTAGTAACAAAGATCGCACTGGCTTCGAACTTGAACTGATCTGGCACACCTTCGTTGCGCAATTTGAACGAATCAGTGTTCCAATGGATTGTTCTGGTCTTCTTTGAATCCAGAGCAGCCTTTAGGATGTTCAGCGATAGTTCGTCGTTGAATACTGAGTCGCAGTCGTCGAACACAATAACGTTGCCTTTGGCTGAATTCTTGTAGAGTTTACAGTACAAGCCGATCGGACTCATTGCGCCTTTGACTACTTCGTACTTCTTCTCACCGCCAAGTGCCTCCATGGTCTTGTATCGATCTAGTACTTGTTCGATACCGTGACTCTTACCGACACCTGGAGGTCCTGATACGATCATTGCACGTACATCGCCTTTCTTGACTGCTTTGGTCATGTCCTCTAGCATTAGGAACCGTTCACGCAACCGTTCAATGGTCTGTTCATCGGTCTCTGCCTGGGGGGCGACTGTAGACTCACCTGCTTTCTTGTAGGCGTCTGCATTGGCAACTCGGATCTTAATGTTACGATCCGGCAAGCCAGCGACTGGTCTAGCGTCAACCGTGACATAGCCGCCCCCCGTCCCAATTTTAAACTCTTCGACTAGAGGAAACATCAAACCGTTCATAGGTGTTGGTTTCCCTTTGATATTGTATTCGCCATCGATAATTTCTATATTCATGTTGCCCTCATGTGTTTTACAATTGTTATCAGTATACGTTCTAAAATGCATTTGTCAACCTCTAAAGTGTACTGGCGAATAAAAACCAGCCAAGCACTCCGAACAGTAATACCAGTACCCACGGACGGGATACGAACTGAACTACGTTAATGAACAGTCCAACGGCTAGCAGTGTGGCTAGCACGATGGTGACTGTGATTACGCTCTGCTCCATTACGCTGCCTCCGCTACGGGTGAGCAAGCAATAGCCTGCTCTACTAGGAACTCGCGATAGTCTTCGTCGAGATCGTTAAGTTCCGCTTGCCATTCTTCCCAAGTGATTACCTCAATTGGAAACTCCTTGAATGCGATGTTGTTCTCGATGAACTTGGCAGCCACGAACGCCATAGCATCCTGCGGACGATCAAGGTCACGAACGATATACTCGTTGCCGCCTTTCATCTTCCAGTACGCATTGCCTGAGGCAAAACGGCCGTCTTCGCTGTGTGCACCATAGTTTTCTAAAATCTGTGTCTTAACTACGAACATTTCTAAGCCCTCGTTGTTTAGTTGCCCTATACATATACAATAGCATCAGTAGATATATTGTCAACCACTTTTTTAATCTTTTTTTGGCGATTGCGGAAGGACTCGAACCCTCAACCTACAGATTAGAAGTCTGTTGCTCTATCCAGTTGAGCTACGCAACCGTCAAAAAAAGATTGGTGCCTCCACCCAGACTCGAACTGGGACGCTGTAATCAGCGAGAGATTTTAAGTCTCTTGTGTCTACCTATTCCACCATGGAGGCTAGTACCTGGGCGAAGTTTATCGTCTGCGCCAGGCTACAGACCCTCTAAGCCCAATCTTATTTTCTAACGTGGCGCAGGCTACCACAGGCAATATATCTCTTTACGTCATTTTTGGAACTTTAGAACCAGGGGTTTGACCACCACTCAATATTGCCTTGTTCCGTTTATACCTCCATCTCGAATTGACGTTCCAAAAACTCTTCGGCTTCTGTCTTACGCTGTTCCCATTTCTCAATGATTGCTTCGAACGCAGTGCTATCTACACCGTGCAGTTCGATTGATTCCAAGTCTTCTACAATTTCGATTAGATCGTTCATACCTAGAGATTCCCCAAATACTGTATCAAGTTCCACCATGTGTAGTCCTTGCTGTTTTCAATTCCAAATACCCAAAGCACATCCATCCATCCTAGTGCAAATAATACAATTAGGAAGTAACCAAATGCTTCGCCTGTGTTTTCTTTTGTCATTGTAACTGCCCTCGTTTCAACTTATACATACACTATAGCATCTACAGCAGCAGTGTCAACCCCTAAAGGAAATCTTTTTTCAATCTTTCTAGCATTTCTTCTGCTTCGGGATAGCGTTCCATTAGAGACAGTTCTTTTTCTTTCATCTCATGGATAACCAATTCCATCAGTGTATCGATCTGCTGTTGGCGGAAACGAGGAAGAGTGTTGCGAAACTCGTTGACTTCTTCTACCGTATCCATTGACCAAAGCTTGTCGAGCATTTCACATTGCTCCTCTGTTAAACCTTCAATATACATCTTCACGCTTCCTCCTCTTCAAAACGCCATTCTTCTGACAGTAGATCGTATTCTACTTCGAACGCTGTGAAACGCTCGTCCCATTCTTCTGTAGGCTGCTCTAAGCGCTCTTGTAGATTGTCAAACTCTTCGTCGCCGTTCTCACTAGACCAAAAGCCACCAAAGTCCATACCGGGTTCGTAGTAGGAGCACTCGATTATACACGAGTCGAAGTCCGCTGCCAACTGTTCGTAAGCACCAATAGGTGGAGACCATGCTGAGTCAAACCAACCTGAGATACTAGCAGTGCCGTCACCATTGTCGATGAACTCTAGACCTTCGTCAGTGACATCCCACTTGGTTCCCCAAGTGTCTACAGCCTTACCATACTCCCAGTCACCGATAGGAGCGATTGCATTGAGCAAACCAAAGCCACCGTCTGGGCCGGCAGTCTGTGCTGCCTCCCAAAGGTCTTTGATGCTTTCAGTGTTACCAGTGATTGAGAATGAATTGTTGCACCAATTGGGCATTATGCTGCCTCCTGATCAATCAATCGTTGCATTTGAGCCTTGGCAGTGCGGATTGAATCCTCCGCATCGTGCTTGACCTCTTTGTGGTATACTGAAATCTGTGTCCAAGTGCCGTCCAAGCGCAAGACATAAGCATACTCTTCACCACAAGGTGTGTTGCGTAGGAAGCATTTCTCAAACACAGCATAGGTATCATAGATGATTGGATCTACGCCTGTCTCGCCACGGTCACGTCCGTAGTAGACATTCTGTTTGTAATAGTTATCGTCACGGCAGTCAAAGTCTGTCTTTGAACCAATAGTGTCTGCCCAATGTGATGCGTCACCAAGTGCGATAGCCTCACCAAGCAAGTCTTCGTCTGCCCAGTTGTTGACTAGGTTGAAACCCAAGCCTGCTGGGTAGCCGTCCCAGTGATGATATGAAGTTGTGATTGAACCGTCTGCGTTTTCGATTCCAATTCTTGCACGAGTTGCCATGTTACCCTCCTATGGCTTTGTTTCGTTATGTTTATATAATAGCATCTCTGTAGATGCTGTCAACCCCTAATTTAAATCACAGTACCAGTTGCCGTCTGTGAATGTTGCGCTCAGTGCGCCTAGTGGAAAGTCACGGTGCTCAAACAAAATGTAAGGAACATTGTCGTAGTCCATCTTCATAGTGACTACATTCACTTCGTCCATTTCCAACCAACGCTCTTCTGAGTCACGGTATGCTGAGTTAAAAATTTTGATTGCTGCCATTGGATTGCCCTCCGTTGCGTCTAACTATACATATAGTATAGCAAACTAGGAGCCGTTTGTCAACCCCTAATTTGCATTTTTTTAAATTATTTTGCGCAATGTACTATACGCAAATAACGTGCATCCGGATGCACATTGTAAAACATAGGCTTGGTAGCATGTACTTTGCTAACATTAAGCGCAGAAGCAATTTGCTGCACTACTGTAGGAGTTAAGTTTTTAGTGAGGAAGCAAATGTTACGCAGTGCAGGATTTGCACATTTGTTTGTGTAACTGTGCGGAGAATACATAACATTGTTTTGCTTTAAGATGTTGCGCACAATTTGACGTGCTGTTTTAGTAGTAGTATTTTGCATATAAAGCCCTCCATATGCTGTTACGTTATACAAGCACTATAGCACACACTATAGCACTTGTCAAGTGTTTTTTTAATATTTTTGCACTTTTAGTACTACGTTATTTTTTACAGTAATTAGGCAGTGTGTTTTAGCACGTTTACGTTTTGCAATGTACTGTACAACGTCTCCGTCTGCACAGCGCATTTTGTTGTAGTACTCCAAATTAGTAAAGTCTTCTAGTGTATATTGTTTTTGCATATAAAGCCCTCCTATATGCTTGTTAAAGTTATACAATTAATATAACACAAAAAACAAAAAAAGCAAGCACTATTATGTATAGTGCTTGCAATACTTTAGTATAGCAGTGCTATGCTAATGTGTCAAATGCAGCGTCTATTATATTATGCGCACTTGCGTCACTAGCAAAGCCCTCTTCACTTGCAAAGTCTATGCTGCTGCTACACATAATATTGTCTTTTAGCACATTAATGTTATGTGTTAAAAACACTTGCACAAGTGCGTCTGCAGTTTGTACGTCTGTAGCAACAACTTTGTTGTTTACTGTTACAACAATTGCAGCGTTTTGTGCGTTTAAAAATACTTTGTTTTGCATACTAATGCTCCTCTGTATACATATTAGTTAACTTATACATACACAATAGCACAAGTATACGCACTTGTAAAGCTTTTTGTTTTGTTTAAAAACAAGCACTTAGCATTTTTTTGCAAAATAATTTTCTCTTTGTTTTCAATGACTTAGCAGGGGGGTCTTGATTACTTCCACTGATACCTTGTTGCTCGAACGGTGTCGTGGCAGGTCTCGATGGTGGTGATCTTCCAGCGGTCGCCTAGGTCGGTTACCTGTTCACGTACACTAGCACACTGGCTGGCAGGTGCATAAAGCTGGCCGTCGTGGTAACCGCTCGAGTTGCCGTGCCAAGGATTGATCACAACGTTTTCGTGTTGCGGGTTATCATGATCGCCGTGCCAACCTCCGTTGTGGTTAGAGTCAGATTGAACTCCATCTAGTGCTGCTACCACTGCGATGATTTGAAGAAGATCGGAAATGTCCATCTTGCCCTCCTATATGAAACGGTCGTAGCAGGCTTCACGCACTGCTGTATCTGTTGCTTCTTCAAAAGCAGGATTACGTGCTAGTGCATCCAACTCGTTTAGCAGCCAATTCCATGCCTGTTCTGTGGCATTGTAAGGACCGTCTACATCTGCAAATTGGCGTGCTTGTGCTACAAGTGCTGCAACTTTTGTGTTGCCTTCTTCAGTAAACATGTTGTACATTGGAGCCCTCCGTTTGTACGTTTCTAACTATACATACACTATAGCATAGGGGCTGCACTGTGTCAACCCCTAATTTGGAAAATCTGTAGGAGCCAGTTCCACCGACTCTTCTACATCCATCCAAAAGTCGTAGATTAGATCGGTCAATCTCTTTTCATCTTGCGGCCGAAGTGAAAGACCCCGAACGAGTTCTTCTACCGTGTCTAGAGTGTTGTCTAGCTTTTCCAAGTTCAATGCTACATCTTTCATCTTACATACTCCAATAGGTTTCGCAAGCAGGTGACATGTGTGCAGGTGTGTTCACCGGTTCGACGAACTCTGAATCGTTCATCAGGTTCTTTCGAACACGCCGCTTTTCGATTAAGTTATGGAACAGTGACTTCTCGGCTATCGCATACCTGAACACAGGATCATTGTCTCGTGACTCGTACACTGACAGTGAGTTGGCTCTCCACAGTTTGGCCATGCGTGTGACGGCTGCCTTAGCCGCTGCCATAGTCTTATAAGACTGACGATAATCTGGACGAACAATGCCGTGGCGATCTGGCTTGCCCATGATAAGTGTTGATGAGTTTTCGTAAATTACAAACATTGTATCCCTCGTTGTTCGTTACTGTATATACACTATACTATAATAATTAGGGGCTGTCAACCCCTAATGTTAAAATTGTTCTGTTTCCTGTCCTTCAGCAAACTTAAACAAGTCTAATGCTAATGCACGTGCCTCGTCTCGTGTTAACTGCAAACTGGTAAAGAACTCGTCCGTTTGCTGCAACTTGCCTAAGTTAGTGTTACCACGCGGCTGTGTAACCTGGACCTTCTGCTCCAAGCCGGCCCAAAAGCGTGTCATTGTAAAGTCTTCGTTTGTTGTACGTAAGTCAGTAGCCATCTTGCCCTCCGGCGTTTTGTTAACTTATACACATACTATAACACAGTCTCACACACCTGTCAACCCCTAATTTAAAAAAAATACTTCCGGTAACCGGACCCCAACAGCGGGGCCTGACGAGGTATACGAAAGTACTACACTGTACAGTGCAGTACTTCCTCTACTGTGTGTTATTACACCTCCATGCTTGCATAGTTGTCGTCTTGCATGCCTTGCTCTGTAAATGTAATATCCATACCAAGCGCCTCACTAATTGCACGTTCAAAGCCCGTGTCTGTGTATATGTTCCATGCAGCATCATGCTCCACGTTCACCATAATGCTAGTATCACCATCTTCTTCATACAGTGTTTCTCTTATCTGTATACCATCCACACGCACAGTGTCACTGCCTGTGTAATTCCAAATGCTATCCATAGCAAGTTTTACTGTGCCTTCCACAGCATACTCAGTAATAGTGCAAGTCTCCTGCAAGTCTTCGTCACGTTCAATTTCAACATATTTGTTTGTAAGTTTTAGCATATAACCCTCCTATGCTAGTTTAGTTTATACAAGCACTATAGCATGTACTACAGTGCTTGTCAAGTGTTTTTTTATTTTTTTAATTCCCAAACTTCCATACGTGCATTGTCAAACAGTCTAAAAAACTGTAAGTCTGTATCCAAATAGTCGTTGTTAATTTCTCGCAAGCGTTTTTCTAAATCCTGTTGTGTAGCAAACACGCCAAAATTTTCCCAAGCAGTTTCACTGTCGCCTGTGCCCTGTAATTGTAAAACGAAAACATTTTGCATAATTGCCCTCTCTATGCTAGTTTAGTTTATAGTTACACTATAGCACAACTTGTGCTACAGTGCAACCATTTTTTTTGCGTTTGCTTAAAAAACTTTATAGTGTTGCAACACGCTTTCATCCATGCACTCACACAATTCTTCTATAATACTTTCAATAGCTTCCTCCCAATGCGTTACGTCATACACTCTGCTTCCATTTTTATACTGCATGTTTTGCAAGTAGTGCAGTTGTTGTTGCAGTGTAGTTGCATTGCGGAACGTTTGTGTAATTGCGTTTACTTGTGTGCGTGTAAGTTTTTTTTGCATAAGCCCTCACTATGTGCAGTTGTTAATGTAGTTACACTATAGCACAAGTTGCGCACAATGCAAGCAAAAAATGCACTGTGCGCAAACTTTTTTTTATCCTATTGTAGCGTAGTCTTCGTTTGTTATCCAAAAACTATACGTGCCGTCTGCTTCCTCTGCTTTGTACACGTCTACTGTAAATCCGTATACACGCCTGTCACTAGCATTGCCGCATATAAAGCCATATGTTTCGTCTTCAAATACGTCTATTGTAAAAACGTCTTCTCGCCACTCCTCGTCAAATTCCCCATATGTTGCCCACATGTCTGTGTTGTAGCCGTATTTTTCAAACTCCGCCTTCCATTGTGCGTCTTCTTCTACTAGTACTACACGCACTGCTTCCGTTAAACAAACTTGTCCATTTAGCATATGTTGCCCTCCTATATGCATTTTTGTTAACATACTACTAATATAACACAACTACACATATACGCAAGCTTTATTTTATATAAAAATGAAAAAAAGAATCCAACAAAAACAATGACTTAGTGGCCAAAAGAATCCATTAGAAACAAAGACTTATAAAGACATGAGTTGTGTGTATAGTGTAGTAGTGGATGAACTTGAACTTATAGTAGTATAGTAGTTAAGTGTATAGTAGCGTAGTAGTACTAGGGGAGATTTTTTCCACGGTTTTCAAACGGTTAGGTGACGCTCTTATAGTAGTAGAGAGTCTAGTAGTAAGGTAGTAACCTTCTGACCCCGCAGAGGATTTTCTCAATAAATTCAAACGGTTAGCAGGTGAACCTCATGTGATGATTCACAAGTGACACCACAGTGAGGCCCCTCAGGGGCCACCTGAGGATCACCGTGTAAGCCATTGAAATCGAAGCCGTT